>Ga0255457_1045_pt1 | contig 23364 bp, 17 predicted proteins | sample ANMaggQBNCT02L10_FD_182650 | JGI IMG/M metagenome (GOLD analysis project Ga0255457, IMG submission 182650) | Sediment cell enrichment communities from methane seep in Santa Monica Basin, California, United Staets - ANME aggregate JGI... | ecosystem: Environmental > Aquatic > Marine > Cold seeps >...
CCGATAAAGAGAAACCGACAATCAGGACTACTTCTGCTGAGAAGGAAACGACAACCAAGAAGAAAACCACTGCCAAAAAGACAGCAGCTAAGAAAAAAACAACAACTAAAAAGGCTGCTGCTAAAGAAAAAACATCGGCTGCTGAAAATAGCACTGGTAAAAATACTGAAAAAAAGAAGACTGGGACTAAAAAGAAACCTGCTGCAAAAAAGAAAACAACCAAAAAAACGACAAAAGAAAATTGAGCAGGGAAATGCCGGATCAGATAAACGCGGCAAAGTCCCGAACCATAACGATAAAGCTACATTTTACAGCGATGGTAATGACCAATATGCTATTGCTTTATTTGGGAATTTTGATGTGGGTACGATCAACCAGGTCAGCTCATCAAGACACGAAAGAATGGCAGAGTTGTTAGCAAGACGAAGAAGATATTATTTCTGCATATCATGCCAATCGCCTTCATTGCAAACCGACATCCACTAAAACAAGGATTGAAACATAAACCATATATCGTTTAACCTCACTCGAATGTCACGAATGAGTGAGATCAGGGATATTCCCGGTATAGGTGAAAAGACAGCCAGGCGCCTTATTGAGCATTTCGGGTCAGAAGATCTAGTACTGGATGCATTTAAGCGGCATGACGTGGCTGCTATTGCAGGTGCTCCGGGTGTTGGCCAGAAGAATGCTGTGACTCTTGTACAGGGATTTATTTTCAGGGACGAGAACTTCTCACCTGATGATTTCCTAAAAACGAAAGAGGCATGGCGTGTCTACAGGGGACTGCTTGACATCATACGCTCATACGCCAGCACCCCATACGCAAAGGATAAGCTGAATATTTATTTTCCCCTGCCTTCCTCGAAAAAAGAAAAGATCATGTCAGTAATGACTGGTGTTTCTAAAGCATGCCTGATGGTAAGCGGGATCGCTGAAGTCGAAAACGGTATAGTAGACCTGAAAATTGCACTTAAAGGTGTAAGGCCCATAAAAGGAACACCCTTAAAAAAAGTACGGGACAGGGTGCTGGTGGCAGCAGACCACGATGAATATGAGAAGGCTTTGGCAGGTTTTGGACATGCAATAGACGTGATACTGGCAGGCTCACCAAGGGAACTTGCAGATGCAGCAGCAGCGTACCACCACGTCACAGCCTCAATGAAACTCGAAGGTGTGGACCTGCCTTATAATGCAAATATCACATATGCAGACCTGGCGGCACTGGAAGCGTGGGAGGTTGTCCCTGAGATGGAGATTGCCTTATTTTCCGGCAACCTCGCATCTATTACATCGGCTGCACAGGCCTATGACCTGGTCATCGATACTAAAAGCCGTTTTTTTTCCAGTCTCAAACTATCCGATGTCAGCCGTCTTGGGACTATACTGGATGGATTGGCAGATGATGGAGGGGTAAGAACAGGTTTTGACCCTGATGTAGACAGAATACAATCGGCTCTGGAACAACTGGATGGCACAATAAAGTCTGCCGAAAAAACTGCTGATACACGTTTCAAGGAATACCTTAACAGCAGTACCGTTACCCTGACCGGTAAGGATCTGCTGGATGCAATAGGTGGTGGGGTCAGGGACCTGCTGGACAGGGAGATGGCCGAACATTATAGGCAGATCATAAAAGAATCGGTCTTGGTGATTATTAAGGACCTGGACCTGAATCCCAAAGAAGGACTGTACCTGGATGGTCTTTTTTCCAATGACATCGTTACTACTATCCAGGCTGACATGGAGATAGTTGAACAGCTCAGGCAGTACCTCCATGCAGTACTGGCAAACCGTAACATGAAGATACTAAAGGAAACTGCCCGCAGCCTGTCAGAGCTTAAGGATACGGCCCGCCAGCTTGTATCTGAAGCAATGGAACTGGATATGTGGTTCGCTATCGGGCTCTTTGCAATGGACAGGGGGCTTGTCACCCCACAGATAGTCGATGAAGCGGGAATTGATATCAAGGGCGGCACAAACCTGTTCCTTTCAGGCAATGTGGAGCCTGTCAATTATTCACTTGGAGACAGGGAACTAAATTACGACGCAATCGGTTATTCACCTGAAAGGGTGGCCGTACTTAGCGGCGTTAACTCGGGCGGCAAGACATCCACACTGGACCTTATCACCCAGACCATGATACTGGCCCATATGGGATTTCCTGTGCCTGCCGAAGCTGCAGTTGTGGGGTTAGTGGATGAGATGTATTATTTCGGTAAATCCGTCGGCACAATGGATGCGGGTGCTTTCGAGTCTACTATAAGGGAATTCTCTGTTGTATCGGGAACGGGTAAGATGGCGGTACTTGTGGATGAACTGGAGTCTATCACCGAGCCGGGGGCATCAGCCAGGATAATCGGCGGCATACTTGAATCCCTTGCCGGTAATCCGAGGGCAATCGGTGTGTTCGTGAGCCACCTTGCAGAGAATATAATGGAACACACGTCGGCACCTGTTAGGGTTGACGGCATTGAAGCACGGGGACTGGATAAGAACTTTAACCTGATCGTGGACCGGAACCCGAGGTATAATTATGTGGCTAAGAGCACACCTGAACTTATCGTCGAAAGATTGGTGAGGCAGGCAGATGGCGTTAAGAGGGATTTTTACCAACATCTTCTTGACAAGTTCCAATAAAAAATAGCCTCACATTCAACCCCCCTGTTTCCACTGTATTAATCATTATATTTGAATTATTTACAATTATTAGTAAGATTTCGGGGTTGTCATACAGACATTGATACACAACGCAAAGCACATGCTTTTCCAGCTCAACCTTTATCTCATGCTTCCATATATCTGCATTTTTTTTCAATAAAGCGATATCTTTACCCTTAAATCTAAGAAATTCCTCTAAGGACCGCACATCAAGCTCAAAATAAAATATCCTGCCTGCAAGAGTCTCTTTCGCATCAAGAAGTATGTTTACAGATGCTGAACTTGTGACAAAGAACTTGATATATGTTTTTCGTTAATACAAATTAACGAATAACTGTATTATTCGTTAAATAAACTTAACGAATAACTGGAATATCACATTTTAGAATATCTAACAAGCCCCAGGCATCAAACAGGGCCGTATGTATTCCGAAGCAGAGGATGGAGATTTTGGGTAAAGGGGCGCCACAATATCTATAATCAAAAAGCAGCTACTAAAAATCAAGATACGTATAATCATTGATCTCCTTTTTAATATTGTTCAGGATGCTTTTAGCAGACTGGGGACTCAACTCCTTATCGTCCACCACCTTTTCTAAAGATGACTCGACACTTTTCACCAGGCTTGCCCTGTTGAGGTTTTGCAGTTTCAACACAGAACTTACATTGTCCCCCTTGATAATCTTTTTGATGAACCAATCATCCTCATCCTTCACCACCACATGGGCTTCATGCACAGCCCCGAACAGGTTATGCAGATCACCTATAGCGTCCTGGTATGCACCCAAAAGGAGCACGGCCACATAATACGGGTGCCTGTCCAGTGAATGTAACTCCAGCATATCCTTCATGTCCCTTACATCTGTGAACCTATCGATCTCACCATCAGAATCACATGTCATATCCAGTATAGTACCCATACATTCAGGCTGACGGTTCAATTTCTGGATCGGCACGATAGGGAATAACTGGCCGATTGCCCAGAAATCGGGCATGGACTGGAACAGTGAAAAATTGCCGATATACCGCTTTGACATTAATTTACGAATATAATCGAACTCTTCGGACTCGTCCCCGGCCTGACTGATAAAACGGTGTATTTTCTGGCATATACTGAAGAACAGTGCTTCACCCTTGGCCTTTTCTGCCAGGTCCAGCTGGCCCAGGTTGAACATGTTGATAAGTTCTTCCTTGTACTCCAGGCTGTCGTGGTAATATTCGCGGTAGTTCTTCACCGTTATCTCCATAAAACAGTCGTGGAATTTCCGGATGATATTGGGGTCGTCTCCAGTGACCTCAAGATCACCATTATGTATGATGGATTTCTCATATACGAGATTGGTTATAAGCATGGAATGAAATACGGCCACAGCCCTTCCACTCTCAGATACAATGGTCGGGTGTTCGATACCTTCCTGGTCGCATATTTCCTTTAATGTGAACACCACATTGTTGGTATATTCCTGCATGGCGTAATTGGCACTGGCATCAGATGATGTCCTGCTGCCGTCATAATCGATACCCAGCCCACCGCCAATATTGAAGTATTCCAGTCCCGGGGCCAGCTTCTTGACCTCGGCATATATCCTGGATGCTTCCTTTACCGCATTTTGTATCCGCCGTATCTCTGTGATCTGGGAGCCGATATGGAAATGCAGCATCTTAAGGTTTTCAATCATGCCGTTTGCCTTCAACTCATCAATGGCGCCCAGCAGTTCGCCGGTTGTCAGCCCGAACTTGGCTGCTTCGCCGCCTGACTCCACCCATTTGCCGCTCCCTCTTGAATATAACCGTATGCGGATGCCCAGACATGGGTGGACGTTTTGTTTTTTGGATTGTTTAATAATATCGTGGATCTCGTTTACCTGGTCTATTACCAGTATGATGTTCTTCCTGAAATGGGTAGCCTGCAGCGCCGTTTTGATATAGTGCTTATCCTTGTACCCATTGCATACCAGCAGTGATTCCGGGCTCAGTTTGAAGAACAGGCTTTCGATGAATTCTGGTTTACTGCCTGCCTCCAGCCCGTAGTTGTACTTCCTGCCAACCCTGACGATCTCTTCCACTACGTCCTTGCGCTGGTTGACCTTTAAGGGAAATACGCCTTTATAGGTGCCCTGGTACTGGAACTCGTCTATGGAACGGCCGAATGAATCATATAATTCACTTATCCTGCTTTCAAGTATCTGGGGAAAACGAAGCAGTACAGGCGGTTTTATCCTGTTCTTTTTCAGGTATTCTATTACCTGCAGTATCTCTACATTATGTTTGCCTTTATCCGGTTTTACTAACAGGTTGCCTTTACGGTTTATGTCAAAGTACCCGCTGCCCCAGTTATCAATGCCGTATAGTTCTTTTGATCTGTCGTTCTTCCATCCTGCACCGTCATCGAGATTATTGTTTTTCTTCATTTGAGCATTATCACATCCGGATAGTAATAAATTTAAATCTTAATAGAAGTATTTGTATTAATCTTTTCTATCAATATCTTCGCTAATTAACTAGTACTAACTGTACTCAAGTTGATCCGGCAGAAGGGAGGATTTTCTCGAATCAATTGTTGTAAGTTTTAAATGTGTGAGCAGAAATTATTTCCTAAACTATTGTAAAAAATTTAAGTGAAATCTGAGTGAAGAAACGATAGCCACAGAGAGCACCGAGGACACAGAGGGGGAGATACTCTGTGCCCTCGTCGAATAAGGAGGAGCGATTACTTGCTCTCCCACTGTGATCGAGGAGCAGCGCGCCCGCCCCAGCCAGGTACTGCGACAGACGGCGCGCGGGTGCTCTGTGATGCGTGCGGAGGCATCGGGTAGTGGTGGGTGCTGCCGGCGGCGGCCATGGTTGTTAAAACATATAATTTAAGATATGATTAGCAACAGATTTACACGAACTCACAACAAAGTTGGGTTGAAGAGTTCGTACGAGTTCATTTCGAGTTTGTTGTTCATTATTTTCAATCCGTGTGAATCAGTGTAAATCCGTGTCCGAAAATTAATGACACCCGCCCTTCAGGACTTTTCTCATTGAAAAATGCACAAAATAAAAAAGGATTGAATGAATAATTATAGGGGAATATATTATAAAAACCATAACATTAGAAGAAGGACTTGATGCTGCTTATCCCATTCTGAAGGAACAAAAAGCAATGTTAGTTTTGGATTTATGCCCGGAAATAGTCGAAAAAGCAAAAGCAGATGCTGAGTTTAGTTATGCGGAATTTTGTGATGCTGCAGAAAAGGATACAAGATTTCGGGTTGTGGCAGGTCAGATTGTTGGAATAGCCAGAAAGCATCAATATCAAGAATTTCAAAAAGGCCTTTTGAACATCAATGAAAAAACAGATAAAGGCATGGACTTTACAGGAACTTGGCATATCTATGAAATGAAAGGATGGGATGAAGACTATTTTAACATGGAAGTGCAAGCTTATATTAGAATAGATTCGAACAATCTTAGAGATTTTCAATTTGGTTTAGTTTCAGGATGGATAGATGGAAAACTTGTTGATTATGCTAATGGAGAAAGGTTTGAATTTACTTGGGAAGGAAACGATGAATGCGATCCAGCCTGTGGTAGTGGTTGGATTAGAATAAAGGAGGAAGACTCATTAGAGGGTGAATTTAGAATTCATCTGGGAGATGATTCTACTTTTTTAGCAAGAAGAGCAAAGTAATAAATCTAATCTGAAAAATGATTGAAAATATAGATTGTAGTACAATAAGAACAATAATTCATATTCATCAATAATTTAAATAATTTAAAACGCAACGTCATATAAAACGGTGAAAATAATATTTTAGATCAGACACATAACAAAAGATGGTGATAACACTGAAAACTGAAGAAGAAGAAGAATTCGAATACAGTGTGATAAAACCAACATCATTTTATTCCTGTGAACATGAGAAAACAAAACTAAACTGGTTCTGTTTTGAGATAGCTGTTGGTTTATTTGACGAGATTAAGAAAGATCATGGGAGGCGACTAAAGAAACATAAAATCGATGACAAAGCCATTGCTGAGTTTTCAATCTATATCTCAAAGAAGATGAAGGATATTGTCCTCCAAAAACTAGCCGGAAAAATCGACACTGTATACATTTCATATGAAATGGTTGAATTGTATTTTCCAACTTTTAATGATAGACTGGTTAATAAAATACTTGATACAATTTCAAAAGTGTGGGATGAACAACTCAGTTTTTGTGAAATATGTCCAACCCGTTGCATAAGTGAAAAGGATGCATATTGTATCATGTTCGATGACGAGGATTATTGTCTCTGAGGGGGCAAGCAATTGCAACAAACGACCTCCACTTCATATAACCGGGTGTAACTGGCTACGTGGAGTTGTGCGAAGCGGCTGGGCGCGGAGATATTTCGGTGCGCCCTTCCGAGGCGCAACTCGGACGCTGCACACGCCCCCGCCCCTTTGCTCTCCCACTGTGATCGAGAAGCAGCGCACCCGCTCCTGCCAAACACTGCGACAGACGGTGTGCGGGTGCTCTGTAATGCGTGCGGCGGCATCGGGTAGTGGTGGGTGCTGCCGGCGGCGGTTGAAATTTAGATCCACATTCGGCTTCGTGGTGGAGGATAATCGACGCGCTTCAATCACGGTTAGATATAACATCAATCCTTGAAACCAGGTGATAAATGATGGCTAAATGGTGATGTTCGTTGCTTTTATCAAAGGATTGAATTATTTGGATAGTTTTTCAAGTAAATACTGCTTGTTCCTGACTTTTACACGGTATTTCAACTCTATCGCCGTTATTATCTGCAGCAAATTATCTATATTGTTTATGAGGCGCTTTTCAATTGCAAATGAGATGATGTCTTCCAGATTGAATATTTCGATATACATGTTTTTGCATCTTTTCTTCACAAGGTGGTCATTTGAGAGCAATGTGGAATCTTTTCGCAGAGCTAAGACAATTGCTTCGCTCTCTCCGAAATCCAGATTTAAGTCATTTTCGATTGTCACAAGTTTTGGGATTTCTTCCGCTGTCAATGGTAAGACTGATATTTCCGAATTGTCTATAAGATCCAGCATATAGTCTACAAAATCGTATCCAAGCTTTTTTGCAGCATGTAATTCTTCGCATACCCGTACAGGAATTACAAAATCGCAGCCCTTGAACAGTTCCTTGATAAGATCAAATATCTTTGTTTTACAAACGCAACTGAGTATATCAGTGTCGAAGATTACGATCATTTTATCAGTTTTTCCAACTGCGCAACGTTATCTTCCAGTTCTTTGACCGATCCCGAACCAATTTCACGGATTATGCCCCGGTTTCCAAGCACTTCTTTAAATTGTATGGTATTCATACCGGCAATCTCGGCTGCTTTACCAAGTGATACTTTACCCTCTTTATACAGTTCGATTGCAGCATCGATCTTCATAACAGGTTTATATTCGAATAAGCTTCGAATGGCATCTTTTATAAAGTCGTCCGTGTTCGAGTAGTGTCCACTTTTTATCAATGCGTCGATTTCGTCATGATACGCTACGGGAATTGCAACGGTATTCACTTTTTATCACCTTTATCTTATTGATTATTGAGTTTTCAATGATAAAAAGATATTCCTGATCTCTTACCCATAATCAGATCATCATTTAAACGCGCTTCCATATCATGCAGCTTCATCTTCATCTCAACCCTGCTGCTATACCTGCCCTCCCGCACGACCACACAGCCTGCGCCCGATTACTATGCGATGCGTGCGGCGGCCCCGGGTGGTGGTGGGTGCTGGCGGTGAGACCCATGGCTGTTAAAATATATAATGTGTGTGATTTTTCAGCCACAGAGCACGCCGAATAAGGAAGAGCGATTACTCGCTCTTCCTCTTCTAAGATCCGTACGTGCGACTTTTACCGCATACGGCTCAAGCCTTCCATAACCCTTGTATAGGGCAGCAGTTATCATTTCGATAATTGCTTTTGTAATTCCGGTCTGCAGCCTATTAACACATTTAGCGTCTGTGAGTCTCTCGCTTTTCAGCGTCGTTGAGTATCTTACATTGATAGGTTTGCCTCCATTCATACAATGGAACACCATTGGTAAGTCTGCGCCCTTTCGGGTTAAGGCAAATCTTGAACCTCTATACACCTCATTACAAGGTGTCCTTTGCTTTTTACCAATTCCTATACCCACTATGCCATCGTTTGCCCTCACGGGGTCACTACCCGGATTTTTCGGGAGCATATTGGGCTTACCAAGTTCTACATCACAGATAGTTGTAAACGCCTTAGAAGCCATCTGTAAGCCGGAAACCGTCTGTTCATTCCCTATAACGTCTCTGCAGCCGTTATAGTCTGATTTCGTACCTTTTGGTTTAAGCGTAACAATCCGCTTTCGCTTATCCTGTGTTACGACTCTTTCGATGGTTCGCATTACACTCTTCATAGCGTTCTTATCCTGGCAGTTAATCCGAATCGGATTTTCTGATTTTTTTTTCCACGTTGTCCCGCAGGCTTACTACGTGGGCGTTACCATCCACGCATTCTGCGGTAGGATTACCCCGAATGAAAGGGGTAGCCACGAGGGCAATCTGTGATATAACTTCTTGTCGACAAACAGAGTGCACAGAGCGTTTTTATCTTTATCTGTGTGCATCTACGTCCATCTGCGGTAAATTTCTGCAGAAATCCACCCCCATTCGTTCCTTCACTATCCCTCTGCCCAGCCTCTCTGCATTATACCCTGCCACCGCAGCCCGTTAGGGCGGCAGGGTGGCAGCCATCCGTGTGGATTCGTGCGAGTTTAGAACCGCAGATAAACGCAAATAAACGCAGATATTGCCGCTAAAATTAGATTATACTTATATTTCTAATGTATAATCACAATTAAAATCCATAATGGTTGTTATCTGTGTTTAATAATGAAATTGAAATAATTCCAGCCTGCTTTTTTTCTGTATATGCGCTGAGCATGGGTTGGGGGTGGCGTGTGTGCGGCAGCCGCGGTTGTTGGAGATTGCTGCCGGCGCGAGCTATGGCTGTTGAAATATATAATTTGTGTGATTTCCAATCCACTGAGTGCACATATCGTTTCTACATTTCTCTGTGCCCTCTGTGGCTAAAAAATGAAAACTGAGCTAAACAAATCTGATTTTTTATGATTCAAAAATGAAATCCCAAACTGGAAATTCTAATCTTCAATCACCCGAAACTCAATACACACATTATACTGGTATGGAGCATACGACCTCACAATCCTTCTCCCTGTACATTCCACCTTTCTCCCCACACGCGCTGCAGCTTCCTGTATAAGTCCCCACGAGGTCCCGTAAAGGTCATCCTCATGTGTGATATCATAAAAATGTACCACACCCCCATTCTTAACCGTCAGTATGCCGTAGTCCAAAAACTCCCTGGCAGACTGGGGCAGGTTCATAATAACATGGTCTGCCGAATGTTTCAAATTCCCTGCCGCATGTCTTGCATCATCTTCCACTGCCGTCACATTGTCCAGTCGGTTGAGGCGAATATTCTCACGCAGGAGCTTGACAGCCCCAGGGTTCTTATCCACTGCCACCACACTGGCCCCTGGCACGCTCTTTCCTATCAGGATGCTAAACGGCCCCACGCCTGCGAACAGGTCCACCACATACTGCCCCGGCTTTACCATGTCAGCCACCCTTTTTCGCTCCGTACCCAGCCTGGCTGAGAAATAGGCACCAGCAAGGTCCACATTATAGCGGCAGCCGTGTTCCTTATGCATGGTACGGGTCCTGTGTTCGCCTGCCAGTACCACCCACTGCCGGGTCCTGAACTCGCCTTCTACCGGGCCAACCGCCCCCAGCACCACATTAATGCTTTTCCTGTATTCCATCAAGGCCTTTGCAATACGTGTTGCATCAGGGTCATCGGCATCAACAATGGCAATATCGCCGATCACGTCAAAGCCGGGCGTGAATCCTAATATATCTTCCAGTGACGGCTGTTTTCGTTTGGGTTCAAATTCGGCCTCAATAACAGCAATATTCTCATCTGCACCAGGCAGTACCCCCAGTTCGTCCGGTTCAGGCTTTCCAGTCACAGGTATGAGGATGTGTTCACCGTCCTGGCGTATCTGCGCTTCAGGATGGATATGCCCGGCCTGGAGCAGCAACCTTCGAATATCCTCTGCCATTGTGCCGGGTACCCTGAGAGCCCACAGTTTCATGGGATACAAAATGTCATTGCATGATAAAAGGATTTAGATAAATAGTTAAGTAAACCCGGATAATTATGTCTGGATGACAGACCTGCTGACCCTGGATATTTCCACACAAGTGGATTGCCTTTGTGACTTTACATATAATTTCTATTGGCAGCATAAGGGTTCGGAGCTTGACCCTGACAAACCCGTGGAAGGGCAGTCAGGTAAACATTTTACTTACAGGGATCTGGTAGAACATCTAATATCGGGCAAAGATGTCCGAATAAGGGGGGATGCTGGCAGCAGGCTGGGTTCCAGCCTGGGTGTTGACCTGAAATATTTCGGGGGCAGCGGCCAGGCCCTGGATGCCGGAAGTATATTCGTGGACGGGGATGCGGGCACTCGTATGGGTATCAGCATGGTCTCGGGCAGGATATACGTGTCAGGCAGCGTGGCGCAGCCTATGGGAAACGTGGTCGAGGTAGTGTCTGACCGGGAGGGCTACAGGTGTTTCAGGTCCATTACAGATATCCTGCATAACGGGCTGGGAGACGATGAGTTCACTGACACTGGCAATTCATTCCGGGAGGGGGAGGAGGACGTGCCGTGTCTGGTGCTGGCAGACGGCGTGCTCAGGGATACGTTAGGTGCACGGTGTGAGCGGGATGCCAGGATCATGGTGGAAGGCGACGTGAGCATGAGCACGGGCATACTTATGCGAAAGGGCACTATTATTGTAGAAGGAGATGCGGGCATGAATACCGGCACGCTGCTATCGGGCGGTACAGTGGTGGTGCAGGGTGGTGCGGGCGAGTTTGCGGCTGCTGATATGCGAGCGGGTAATCTGATCATCACAGGAAAGTCCAGGGGCTATATGTGCGCCAACATGCGGGGCGGGGCCGTGTTCGTGAAACGGGATGTAAAGGTGATACCTCCTGCTAAGCAGTGCCAGCTGTTAGATAGTGATCTGAAACTGCTGGTGGATGTGCTGGATACCAACCGGATGGATGCAATGAGCTATAGGAAATATTCGATATGCTGATCAATAAGTATGATCCTTAAATTTACTTGTGATTTGGATATCTCTTGATATTAATACTGGTTTGCATGTTCCAATGTTGATTGGAGAAATGTATATGGCGTAAATGTTTTAAGTGGCATCAAAGGATTAGCGGGTCAATAGACAATTTTAAAAAGCTGATCTTAAAAAAGAAAATAGGAGAAGCAGAATTATCGAACCAATCTTGAATTAGTTAGATAAATCTTGCTTCGTTCCTTAATGCTGAATTACTGGTTCATTCTGTTGCTGGTTCAGGTTCTGTTGCTGGTTCTTCTATTGTATATGTGAAGTACATTGCCCAGTTCCTATCCTCATTGAATTCGTCGCCCTCGCCCCATGCGGATTCATATGTGATTGTTCCGTCCGATTCTAATTGTACTGCTGCATGGGCAGCAATATATACCTCTCCTGATAACCCGTTTAATGGTATCTCGTAAGTGTATTCATCGACATATGGTTCGTGTTCTTCGGAGTAATCAAATTGGCCTACTTTTGGATTTCCCTTCTTTGTCTGGGGAATACCTTCTTCTGACTCATTTGCGATATGCAGATGCGTTTCATTCAACAACCAGCTACTCTCCGTAATCCTATATGTAACAGTAAGGTTATTTCCATCATTCGTTACTTCAACCTCACCAACTTTGAACGCGGTCATTTCATCGCCACCATCAGCGGTCAAATTGTATACTTCAGCCGATACAGTACCTATTGTGCCGATGATTACTATCATAAGCGCTGATAGCAGTACCAATTTATTCATTTTTTTACTCATTTTTTTATTCTCCTTTTCTTTTTTTAGACTGATGGGGAAAATTTGAACTACAACTTATGTAGAAAGCAATAATCTTTCCTACACGATTTTTCCCTTTTATTACGTTAATTAAATATTAATTCAATAGTATTTATATGTTTCATCAGTATCATAATGATGATGACTCTACGTTTATTATTATAAATTATTAGATCACTCAGGATGGATTGATAAAATCAAAATAACAGCAATTGAAGGAAAGCAGCCAAAGTAACATCTCATTCAATGAATTTGGAACAATCGAATATTATTGCAGCAACCCCTGCCCCCCATTATAGAAAAGTCAAACCACATGCAGCTTTACTTAAAGTATATAAAGGTTTGAATACCCTTAACAGTGTAGTGATAATAATGGCCAGAATTGATGATCCTAAAAAAACTATTAAAATTGAGAATGTTGTTGCTTCTACCGCTATCGGAGCCACTCTCGACCTTCCCAAGATCACACTGCAGTTGGATGGTGCAGATTATAATAAAGAACGTTTTCCAGGTGTAGTTTACAGAACAAAAGAACCAAAAACGGCTGCCTTGATATTCGGAAGTGGTAAAATCGTATGCACGGGTGCCAAAAGCATAGATGACGTGCACAACGGCCTGAAAAAGGTTTTTTCCGAACTGAAGAGTATGGGTGTGGATGTCATGGACAACCCTGAGATCATAGTCCAGAATATCGTGGCATCGGCAGACCTGGGTGCTGTGCTGAACCTGAATGCCATAGCCATCGGACTAGGACTTGAGAATATAGAATATGAACCCGAACAGTTTCCCGGACTGGTCTACAGGATCGCGGAACCAAAAGTGGTAATGCTGCTGTTCGGCTCTGGCAAGCTTGTGGTCACAGGCGGAAAAAAACCAGCCGATGCAGATGCGGCAGTTGATAAGATCGTTGAAGAACTGGACGGCCTGGGACTGCTTTGAACACTGATGCGGTTTTTCCCATTACCGACCATCATATGCACCTTGACCACAGGTGTCTGGGTGTGGAAGCCGCCAAAGCGTTCCAGCGCGCTGGTGGCTCACATATTTTTTTAGTTTCAAAACCTTCCTGGACCATAGGTATAACAGTAGATCATCCTGACGATTACCACAAAGTATTCGATGAGACCGTACACATGGCAGCTGAAGTGAAAAAGGTTGGTGTAACTGCCTTTCCCGTACTTGGGGTACATCCTGCCGCCATTACAAAGATGTACGGCAGGGTGGGACTTGACAGGACTGTCGAATTGATGAAGGCCGGCCTGGAACTGGCGGCAAGGTATGTGGAAGAGGGACAGGCAGTAGGCATGAAATCCGGGCGTCCCCATTATGAAGTGGAACCAGCATTGTGGGAAGCTTCGAATGAAATACTTATGTATGCCATGGAACTGGCCAGGGATGCGGGCTGTCCCCTGCAGTTGCATACCGAGAGTGCCACACCGGAAAATATCAGGGAGATCGCTGATATGGCAAGCAAATCCGGGCTTACACCAGGGAAGGTTATCAAGCACTTTTCACCCCCGATGGTGGTAGAATTTGCCAGGTGCGGCTTATGGCCGGGGGTGCTTGCCGGTAAGGGCATGATAAAGGAATCACTTTCGCAGGGGGACCGGTTCATGATGGAAACCGACTATATTGATGACCCACTGCGTCCGGGTGCGGTGCTTGGACCGAGGACAATACCCCGTAAGACCCTTGCGTTAACTGGTGAGTGGGGAGACGATGTATTCTGGAAGATACACAAGGATAACCCTGAACAGATATATGGTGTGGAAATAGAACGTACCACAATCTAAATATAGAAGTTCAAACATACAAAAATCGAATTCCGATACTTGGTTTATAATTATCAGTAGAATATTTCAATAAAATATCTCAGGAGAATATCAATGGCAGCACAGTTAGGCGGTCAGCCAATTACGATACTTAGACAGGGGACACAGAGGACTACGGGCAGCGAAGCCCAAAAGGGCAATATCATGGCGGCCAAGGTGGTCGCATCAGCTGTTAGGACAACCTTGGGACCCAAAGGCATGGATAAGATGCTTGTGAACTCGGCAGGTCAGGTAACCATCACCAATGATGGAGCTACCATCCTGGATGAGATGGACATCAAACACCCGGCAGCCAAGATGGTGGTGGAAGTGGCCAAGACCCAGGACGACGAAGTAGGGGACGGTACCACAACAGCCGCCATATTGACAGGGGAACTGCTGGCAAAGGCGGAAGACCTGCTGGATATGAATGTGCACAGCACTACCATTACTGCAGGATACGCGTTGGCTGCAAGTAAATCCCATGAGGTACTTGAAGGACTTACATCTGATATCTCAGGGGATGATGAAGATACTCTTATCAATATCGCAGGCACTGCCCTTACCGGTAAAGGTGCTGAATCTTCCAAGGATGTACTGGCACCACTGGTGGTCAGGGCGGTCAAATCCATTCTCAAGACTGGAGTGGACGGTAAGGAAACCGTGGATATTAAGGATATCCAGATGGAGCGCAGGGTAGAGGGTGAAATGGAGGACACCGAACTGGTGGAGGGCCTGATCATCGACAGGACACGAACTCACCAGAGCATGCCCAAACGGGTTGTTGACCCCAGGATTGCCATCCTTGCCACACCCATCGAGGTAAGGTCGACAGAATTCAAGAGTGAAATAACCCTTACAGGTGTGACCGAGCGCCGGGCTTTTATTGATCGTGAAGAACAAATGATCAGGGAAGTTGTGGATAAAGTGATAAACAGCGGTGCAAATGCTGTGTTCTGCAAGAAAGGTGTGGATGAACTTGCCCGCCATTATCTTGCCAAGGCTGGTATTTTTGTGATCCACAGAGTGAATTTCAATGAACTGAAAAAACTGGCTGAGTGTACCAACGGCCGTATAATCACTAATCTTGATGAAATGACCCCTGACGACCTGGGCACTGCCGGTGTTGTGGAAGAGGTAATGGTTGGCAACGGCGAGATGATCTTTATCCGTGATTGCCCTGACAAGAAGACCATATCCATAATCCTGAGAGGCGGTACCGAGCAGGTGGTAGACAACCTTGCCAGGGCCATGCACGATGCCCTCATGGTAGTGGGTGTTGTACTGGAGGACGGGCGTGTAGTAGCAGGCGGAGGTTCGCCTGAGATCGAACTGGCACTGCGCCTGAGGGAATATGCTGCTACATTGAAGGGCAGGGAACAGCTGGCTGTGAATAAGTTTGCTGAGGCTATTGAGGTGATACCCGTAACCCTTGCAGAGACCAGCGGCCTTGACCATATTGACAAACTTGTGGAACTTAAGAGCAGGCACGAGGCAGGCGAGAAGTATGCCGGGCTTAATGTGTTTGCTAATGAAATACAGGATATGAAAGCTGCGGGTGTTGTCGAGCCCCTGAAGGTCAAACTGCAGGCAATTGATTCGGCATCAGAGGCTGCCAGCATGATACTGCGTATCGATGATGTGATTGCAGCCACCAAGGAACAAACCGGACCGAAACAGGCACCTGGTCTTAAGGATTACGAAGTGTAAGGCCGGATGGGGGAGTTGTGAAAGGCTTCCCCTGTACTTTTTTTTAACATATAGAAAATATACTTTCCTGCGGGCTTAGAAAATGCGAACGAAGTGAGCATTTAGCCGACGTTAAGCTTGTTAAATGCAACAAGCAATATTGATGTATTAGATTATCTCAGAATACTTTTTTTAGAAGTTAATGTTAAATACATTGAGTTATATTGTTATATATGAGCATTATCATAATGATGATGGGATTACTGATGAGGTATTTTATATGACAGAAGATATAAATAATAAATCGGTGGATTTTATTCATTTTTTCAAACGTATAATGAGTCAGATCTCAATACAGGATTTTCACAATGATTGTAAGGTGGCGTACTTTTAAACCGCCGAAAATGGGTAATTCTTGACCGCCATTGATAATGTTTGCTGGATGTGAAATCTTTGCCCTCATTTTACTGTTTGGTACTGCGTTATTAGTACCTGCGTTTTTAATTATGGGTTGGATATTCATTTTCATTGTATGGATTGTAAGTATGATTGATGCAGTAAGTGTTGCACAAAAAATAAATAAAGGTGAATAAAATGAAAAACATAAATAAAATTTTAACACTTTTAGTAGTGTTATGTATGACATTGAGTATGGGATGCACTGAAAATTTAACAACAGAATATAAAACAATTGAACGAAGCGAACCCATATATGCTACATTGCATACTATGGAATTAGATGATTTAGGTGATGGAGAAAGTTCAAATATAATTCATAATGTATATGATTTCGATTTTGAATATACAGGGTCTGATTTTTGGGGTAATAATAATTATAAGGTGACAGTTTATTATTACAGTGGTGTGACAAAGTCAGTCAAAAATTATTATGAGATTAATTCTATAGAAAACATTGATACATATGAAAAGATAGTTGGATACAAGACCTGGACTGAGAAAGTGAGAGTTAATTAGGGTCAATAATTAATAACACCAACATATTCTAAAGATTATGAATGAAAATTGATTAGCACTTCTGACTTGACAAGATAATCTCAAACAGCAAGGTTCTGTTTGTTTATTTTGTAAACATGATATTTTTCACCTCATGTGAAATAATGTGGCATTGCATGCATACTGGATAATCTTCATGTATTGCCTTTAGATGCGGTAGTCCGTGACATGATTCACAAGTTGGCAAATATCTATGGTCAGGATGGCAATAAACACATCCCAGTTCTTCATGTATTGTTTCACTTTCATATAAGGTGGAATTAATGTCGTTGTGGCATGCTGCACAGACACTATCCTCGGTGTCTTCTGGCATTTCAATGACGACAGGATCATGTGCCGGATGACATTCCAGGCAATCATTATTGCTCATATCCTGAGTATGGGGTTCATGACATGCATTGCATTCTGGGATGTCTTCATGAATTGAATGGCAATATGCACACTGAAGAGTACTGTGCTTCGTGGTGCTTGACTCAAGTGCGGAACTCACAGCTTCATGGCATAAAGCACAGTTGTTATTTGAAACACTTTCAGGATAATCAATTTCATGTGGAATATGGGCAGGATGACAATTTAAACAATCTTCATACGTCAAACCAATACCATGCGGTGCATGACAGTTGATACATGATTCGATATGTGTATGCACAGGATGACAGTAAACACACTGTAAATCTGAATGCCTGCCCGGTTCCAGGGATCTATTATTGATTATTTCAATGTGGCATTCATCACAATCATCTCCGGAAATACCTAACTCCTGGTAATCTCGTACTGAGGAAAGTTGATTAGACCCATCCATCTGGAAAATATATCCAAATCCAATGATGGCTGATAATATAATGGTAATCCCAAGCAGGATTTTCAAAGTCTTGAAGGAAGGTTTTTCTTTACGGAAAAATGTAAACCCGGCAACAAATAATAATATTGATATTAGTCCCAGCAGATTTGTTTTTTCCTCAATTGGCTGCCCTGCCGAACTTGCTGTTTGGTCTATTGAGAATTCAACCTTGTTGACCGGGCCCCATTTATTATCTCGTTCCATCGAGTGAACATATACAGTATGGTTGCCCAATTCAAGTCCGGTGGTATTAATAATAAATCCAGCTTCTTCCATCTGTTCGTCGAATATTCCATCATGCGGTAAAACCGGCGTACCGTTTCCTGGCAAACCATCAATATCTATGAAATATTCTATGGCCCTTACCTTCATGTTCCAACCGGCCGTGGCAGTGATATCCACTTCCACTGGTTGACCTGGCTTAACCACTTCCGGCCTGGCATTTATCCTCTCTACATACGGTGTCAATGGTTCGAAGGTATTGATTACATGCAGTCCCGGATAATCTCCCCCATGGCAGCGGTTGCAATCTTCAGCCTGACCGTGGGGTTCATCACTTAGATCAACTGCAATATAAGTTGGTATTTCCAGTTCAACATGACAATCTTCACACTGTCTTGGATATAAGTAATCAGCAGGATGTCTGCCCGGGTCATTTCCTTCACCATGGCAGGCCCAGCAAGCTTTATTGATATCATTATCAGCAAGGTATGTTCGTCTGCCCGAATTGAGCTGGCTGTGACCTCCCAACCGGCTCTGTATGGCATCGACTGATGATACGCCAAAACCATTACTGATATCATGACAATAGATACAATCAGAACCGCCATCCAGTCCTTCGTTCAATAATGGCACATGGAATGTATCCGGGATTCCGCCAATTGAAAAAGTATCATTGACATGTAGCTGGCTGGTATTATACCCTCCCAATATCTCATCATCATCCATTCCCATGAGTTCTGAGAAAACCTTGACATCAGTAATAATCACTGCGTCGTAATTGTGTCCGTGAAATACACTATCGATATAGACTGAAAAAGTAACTACATCGTAGATCTCATGCCCTTCATAGGATAGGTCTTCCTCATATTCCAGATACTCTCCTTCTTTGTAGACCCCTTCCTCGACCAAACTCCCTGATTTGGTCAGTGTCATGAATGCACTCCTGCCATTGATGTCTACTTCTTTAGCAGTAAGTGTATAATCCCCATCAACTTCAAGACTCATATTGACTCCTTCTTCGAACACAAGGTGTTTGGGGAAGAGAATCTCTTTATCATGAGTTTCGTCGTCTGAGAAATCTAATAATTTTTCAACGTAATAAATTTGGTCTTCATCTTCATCAAGTACAAGATATTTGTTCTGATCAATTACATGATCATCCATATGGCATGCCCAACAGGCAGCATCATCATCCTCCGGATGAATACGCTTCCAGACTATTGCTTCAACTTCTACCATCTTTGTTCTGGAACTCCTGAATATGGCAGTGAAGTTTAATTTAAATACATCAGAAGTAACCAGATCATCATCCGAATCAAGGAAATCGGCTTCATAGGTATAGTTCTGGCCATCATCTATCACAATATCCTCAAGTAAAATATCACCCTGGTATAACCGCAGGTGAGCACTGTCGCCATCGACAGCAATATCATCAAATGTCAGGAAGTAACGATTACCAAGGTGCCATTTATCACCAACATACAATTTTATTTCCCAATCTGTATCTGAAAAACGGGAGATGTTATCTGTTGGATCAGGTGCATCACCCCATTCTTCTGCATTGTCTTCATCAAGGTGGCAGTAAATACAACTCGTTGTATTGATCAGATCCGAAGTTGAGCCGTAATGTGATACCAGTGATGTATCGGAAGGGATGATATTATCTTGATGAGATACGATGCTGTTTAAATGACACGCCGGACAATCTACTGCCGTACTAACATTTTCGTCGATCTCATCCACATTCTTGAAATGCTCATGCACCATGGGTTCATTAAAAACGGACTGATTAACATTATGGCAGTCCATATCGCTGCAGTTCCTGGGATTGCGGTTGTGGACTAAAGGCGAATGACTTCGTGGCTGGCTGGCTTCTGAACCATCCCCTTCACCATGACATGCCCAGCACCGTACGTTATTTTCATTGACGGTTACTGCCGATCCACGATTCAGGTCAAAATGAATGGCTTCTGATTCGTTCATGGCAGGTACATCGATCCGGTATTTTTCACGAACTTCAATTGTTGTATTGAGGTCATGGCAGCCCAGGCAATCTTTTCCAGCGCCTGGAGTCATATTTATTTCATGGAATGTAAATGGCGCAGCAACATCGCTTTTAAAGAAGTGACATGGGTAGCAGTTATTGTTGTTAGTGATATTCAGGAAAGTGTGGTTGATCTTACTGGAACTGTTTGGATTTATGGGTTTGCCCCATGAGATATTGTCACTATTTTCATAATGACACCACATACATTCAGTGGTGTTATTTGTTGTTGTCATTAAATGGTCGGTATCGAGATAATGAGATACAAAGTTCCTTGCTGTATTATGTGTGACATTGGTAGTTGGAATGGGAATAGATAATGAATTGTTATGGCAAAATGCACAATTGGTTGAGGTGTCAGTCTGGACATCCTCGCCAAGAGGCTGATGTTCAGGTATTTGTATTGGATTTATTCGTAAATTATTACTGTTCAATGGTATGTCAGCATCGTGGCAATCTTCACATAAAGGCAGTTGGGAGGAATTTTTCGAATGGACAGGATTTGTTAACTGGTCAGTATAATTTACATGGCATCCCCAGCAGACTTTTGAAATCTCTGTATAGTTGTTATTGCTAAAGTTTCCTGTAATGTTATTATGGGAACTATTTAAAAAACCTGTTTTGCTTATTACGGAACCATTCCGGTTCAGGGCTGCATAGGTGCCGCCTTCCAGGTGGCAGTCTGTACAATTATCTCCATGATTTATTTCTGCTGGAACGGGGTGACAAACCAGACAATCACGGATTGCAATCATTTCCCCTGCATCATCTTTTTCATGGCAGTTATCACATTTATATCCCTCGTTCTCTACAAGCAAATGGTGTCTGTCTGGCACCTTGGAATTATGACAAACCTCGCAGTCTTCTTCTACCAGTGCCTGGGAATTATCAATACTGGCTGTTAATAATATCAGCAGGAAAGTCAGGACTATGAAAATATTTCTTCGCATCGATATTGATTTGCTTATGTTTTTGCAAAATCCTATGTTCATTTGGATTTTCTTAAGCATAAATATTGAGATTATACATTTTTTATAAAAAAAAGGTAGGGGTCTGGTACCAGATCCCTACATTATTCTTCAGCGATACCTGGGGTGAGTTATTCCACAATCTTTCTTTGTACGATTATGAATTGTGGTATTTCCGGTAGAACAGACAATGATTTTTTGTTACTCCTCACATCCCCGTTCTTTACTGCCCATAAATCATAATTACCTTGTTCCAGTGTCTCTGGAATTGTCACTATAATTTCTGTTGTAGTTATGGAATCCGGTACTAGTACCAAATCGTTATCCAGGGTAACATTGGAAGTATATGTTACATTATTAAGTGTATTAATAAAGTTGCTACCATAGATCGTGATGGTCGTATTTTGACCCGCTGTTATTGCACAGGGATCAACCGTGTCGATATACGGAACTGTTACTCCTGTGCCATTGGGAGGTACCATGGAGAACGTTTCATCTTCTGAAGTGGAGATTGTTGATAAAGCATTGCTTAGAGAAGATGCACTGGAAATATCAAGCTCAGTCCATCCATGGCATCCCCAACAATCCCAATCATCACCAATGTGACCATATCCAAGATCGCCAATAGTATTATCGTAGTCATACTGGATATTATGTAATGACTTGACACCATGACATCTTTCACATAATCTTATATCAAGGCTCGCTCCTTCGTTTCCATGGCAAAGAGCACAATTATTTTCTGAAAAATAGGTCAGGTTGTGGTGGGTATTAGGGTTTGATTCAATTGCTGGATCGGCCGATGAATCTGGTTCATGGCAGGCCTCACAACCACCAATTTTCAATCCTGTTGCACTATTTATATACTTATAGCTGGAATCAGGTGTAATCATGGATGTATCATAGGTTGGTATTACGTGTCCATCATTATAGTCATCAACGAAATCACCATGGCACTCACTGCATCTAAACTCCTGGGCAGCATTTGTTGCATGGTGCGGAGATATTAAATGGCAATCCGCGCAGTCCCTGAAAGCATCGAACTCGCCTCCGGTCAATGAATGGCAGTCCAAACATTTATAGCCCTCCTCTACCAGCAAATGATGTCTGTCTGCAAGAGGCGGAGTATGGCATTCCTTGCATTCTTCGGTAGTAAAACCAGTAAATACAGTATCATATATTCCAATTTCTTGATTAGCTGGTGGTGGCGGGATTACAGCCATAGCTAAACTGACCAACAGCAAAATCATAAGAGTTGTCGTTAAATAAATAAGTCCCTTTCTTATCATTTTATTTTCCTCCGTTAATGTTAACATTTCAGGACCGCAGCATTTTGTATTAGCAGAATAATTATTTGCCACTGGTTCATTTTTCGACATACTTGACGGTTTTGGACAATAGCTAACCTATTGTACATTTTGCAAAACCTAATTTTTTTACGATGAAATATATTATTCCCAAATAATATCAATTGCGACGGCCGTTATATTTTAATTATTAGGATTTTTTGTATTAAAGGTTTTCGAATTTGTCCGCAATGATTTATTGTAAAAAATATTAGAAAAATACGGAAATTGTAGGGCATGGATACCTGCCCTACTATTTTTTCCTGCGCAATAACTGCACTACAACCAGCATGATGGTAAAACCGGTCAGTAGACTGAAACCCGGGATGCCTGTATCTTTCTCTTCTGGTGTTTGCTCAGTTACAGGCTCTTTCCTTTCCACGACAATTGTTGGTTTTTCGACAACTTCCCCTTCACCACCTTGGGCAGCAGACGCTTCGGTGCCAGTTACCGCAAATTGGGAAAAACCTGGTGTTTTCGACTCGAAATGCAGGGAATCCTGGTCTTCATCTATCAGATCGGTTTCCAAGGGATTCCATTTTCCATCACTGTAGCGGTTCAATGTGATCGTGGATTTGTCGATATTATTTTCATTTACCCACGATTTATGCACAATAAACCTGATGGTCGGATTGGCAATATTATTTGGGCTTGCCCAGCCAAGGTTTCCAACATATATGCCCATGTTCTTGAATACTTTACCAGGGGGGGCATAGTCTACCAAGGTGGAAGTGTCTTTCAATGTATCAATTTTTGCTGCAATCCTTCC
>Ga0255457_1046_pt1 | contig 22043 bp, 21 predicted proteins | sample ANMaggQBNCT02L10_FD_182650 | JGI IMG/M metagenome (GOLD analysis project Ga0255457, IMG submission 182650) | Sediment cell enrichment communities from methane seep in Santa Monica Basin, California, United Staets - ANME aggregate JGI... | ecosystem: Environmental > Aquatic > Marine > Cold seeps >...
AATCTCTTGGTGGTGAATATTATATACCGCAAAGGACGCGAAGAGCGCAAAGAATCCGTATGATTTGTAAAGAATATTTGGTTATTGGCCATAATGGCAGGACGTGGGTCGATATGGATCAGGGCGTGCCCAGGCTCATGCCCGCAGCATGGTCAGCAGCATCTTGAACCGCTGCTTGGCCTGCAGTGCATGGGGTACATTCGCTGGCATTACCACCATCTGGCCGGAAGATGCGTTCACTTTCTCGCCGCCAATGGTGAGTTCGGCCTCCCCGTCCAGTACCTGTACCACGGCATCAAAAGGGGCCGAATGCTCGCTAAGCCCCTGGCCCGCATCAAAGGCGAACAGGGTGATGGTGCCTGCCTTGTTCTCGATAAGGGTACGGCTGACCACTGAATCTGTTGAGTATTCTATTGAATTGGCCAGGCCGATGGGTTTTGATGCAGGTATGCTGGTTCTCGGTTCAAGATCAATGTCCTTCATTGGATTTTCACTCCTCAATAGGTGATAAGGATATATTCATTTAAAGTTGCTGTTCTATTTCAGCCCGGTTTTGTTTGAACAATCTCCCGTAAAATAAGTCAAATGTCTGAATTTAGTATATATCGTATAAATTTATCGTTTTTTATACGATATGTCGGAAAGTATATGCTGTGGATAATGGTCTGCTTTTAGTGTCTTCACATCGATTCTCGTCTGACAGGGGGAAATTGCTGGAAAATGCTGTATTTCTTGACCTTAGGAGGAAAGGATGTGAGATATACCGCCTGATGGATAAAAAGGAGGTTGATTTCCTTATCTGGAAAGGTACAGAGCCTGCTGGTTTGATCAATGTATGCCTGGATGTTTCGGATGCTTCGACAAAGGCACGGGAGGTAGATGGGCTGCGCCGGACTATGGGTCATTTCGGTCTGGGCAGGGGATTGATTGTGACTTTGAATCATAGCGAGACTATATCTGTGGATGAGGGGATGATAGAATTTTTACCGTATAGGATATGGGCTTTGCAGAGGATGAAAGGTACGCAGGTGAAAGCACCCTGGTCATCGGTCAATTCATCTCTCAGTTAGAAAAGTTTGCCAGATCATTGGAACTGCCAATATAAAAATAACCGGTGACGAGCCATCTGTTGTGTCATCTTTGTCTTTTTCGGATTCGTCTTTCGCTCAAATTTAAAACTCCAAAAAATAAGAAAGGGGAAAACTATCCCCTTCTTCTCAATAGAACAGCCATAGCAACAAACGCAACACCCATAAGCGTCGCTTCGAATCCAGGAGTGCCCTGTGCACTTGCTCCACTCTCTGCAGCAGCCTTTACAGCCTCTGCAAGCTCTGCTTCAGCTCTTAGACTCCTGTCTTCTGACTTGATCTTCACCGCAGTCTCCTTAAGCGGTGCCCAGCCATACCACTGTTCCTGATCCGCATTTGCATGGAACGCGCTTTGGAAAGTACGCATCCGGTACTCCATCCACATAACCCAGAGTTCCTCCTCGATCGTGTGTGACTGGTCATAGAACCTGAGAACATCAGGATATGGATATGACGGGAGTTCATCGATGTATTCGGGCTCAGGAAGTATACCATCGCGGTGTAGTGCTGCAACGATCTCGACCGACTCCGCGTATATCCGGTCAGCTTCCCTAAGTATCTGGTCCCCCTCCTCAAGTGAGATCCTTGCGAACTTCTCTGAGTGGCAGTCGCCGCATACTGCGATCATCTCCTCCCTGGGTGCGTTCCATTCATCCATTGTCAACCTTGCAAGCTTTGCAGGACCTATAAGATCAAACCTTGGTGTTGGATTTCCGTCTGCATCAAGGACACCGTACGATTTTAAGACAGATACTCTGTCTTCAGCCCATTCTTCGTTTGGCTCCTCGACCCTGACGCCAAGGAATCCCCAGGAAGTTATAACATTGTGGTCTCCGTCACCCATGTGGCACATCTGGCACGTTGGAGCAGTATAACTATCTTTCGCATTGCTCAATGGTGCACTCCAGTCCCAGTCGTCGCCTTCTGTCAGGTAGATCGAACCATGTTTCGAGGTCGAGTACATCTCCCACTGGGCATGGTCGAAGCCCTGGTGGCATGTCATGCATGCTTCCGGTCTTCTTGCCTCCTCTACTGAGAAACTGTGCCTTGTATGGCAGTTATCACAGCCCACCACGCCGTAGTGATATTCATCCCAGCCAGTCTCATCTTTCGCTCCGATCTTGTGGCATCCTCCGCAGCCCTTCTGACCTTCCATTAGTTCTTTTGGCTGATCGGCTGTCGTCGGCATCGCCATAAACGCAGTCCACGCGATGCTGTGCTTCCCGTCCATGTACTGGGCGTCCTGCTCAGCGTGACACGCACCGCACGTCTCGTGTGTCGGCATTTTCACTTTATCCACGGTATCAGCTGAGGTGTGTGCCAATCCGTGACAACTGGAGCAATCTATTTCATTACCCATCACGCCGCTCTTGAAGTCATCGACGACCTCAGGGGTGACGTCACTGTGACAGTCCGTACAGATCGATGCTGCTGCAGGTCCCACGCACGCAAGGATCAGGAGCGCCAGGAACATTGATAGCACCATAGTCATAGATGCAAAGTGTTGTTTCATATTTTTATCCTCCATAATTTTATTAATTCAATAGTCCACCAGTTTGTTGATCAATTGATTTCGATCAACTATGGAATATTGTTGTGTATTGCGAATATATATTATTATGGTGCGAATATCGTCCACACATCTTGATAAAAGTACGAAATCGATATGCTGATATGATGTCCCGTGGAGGACGCTTAAGAGTTGAAAATTCCCTCCTAAAATTGACCCACTTCAGCCCGCCCGATCTTCCCAGCCAGCATCGCCAGCACTTCCTTCCTCAATCCGCCGACGAACTTGATACTCCCCACAACCAGGTGCCCGCCGCCGTTGTTACTGGCCTCAGGAATCTCCTCCTGCAGGTCCCTCGCCATCCGGGGTATATTCATTAGCACGCCCCGGCGGCGGGAACGTGATGATCAGAACATGGTGCCATTATATTCTTTGGTCACATAGGCAACAGTTCCCTGGCAAAAAGGTAAATATAAATCAATTGAAGATGACTGAGTTTTGTCATGAAATTAAAACTCAACATTGAAGGTAAAAAAACTCATGATGTAGGTTACAGAGTGCTTTTGGTAAATAAGGCCGTTTCTCTTGGAGTAAATAACTTTTACACGTTTAATACATTTATCGATGGTATTCAGGCAGTCATTGCAATGATCGAAGCTGATGATGAAATAATAGAGGAATTCAAGGCTTTTATACATTCCACAAGACCAAAGGATGCTGAAGTGGAAAGCATCAATATCGAAGAATATAAAAGAAGTATTCCACCAATTGAACGATGCATGCAGGCTTTACAGATTGAACAATGGGCAAAGCTATTCAAATTCTATCAAAATGGCTCAAGAAAATAAAAATTTCGGACAGGATAAACAGGATTGACAGGATACGATCCAATCCTGTATATCCTGTAAATCCTGTCAAAAGATTTGATTGAAACTAAGAAAATTACCTGTATCGATATCGAAATGCGTTTATAACCTGAGATTCAGGGTTTTGAGGGCTACAAAAAATTAAATAATATGAAAACGCATGCAGTATAGTTGAATGGAAATTTTGAGTTAAGAAATTTGTAGCCTATATATAGGCTACAGAAATCCAAGTGTAATCAAGTACGGTCGGCTGGTTATGAGTGGGTGTAGCCTATGAAACCCATAATGTCAGGTTATAATTTCCTATACGTTGAAAAACATGGCAGTAAGTTGGAATTACAGAACTCTATTGTTACTATCAAATCAGGAGGGGAATAAAACAGAATTTATCTCCCTGGGTGTTCACCCTTTCACCCCATCTCCACTTCAGCCTTCCCTATCTTCTCAGCCAATTTCGCCAGCACTTTCGTCCTCAACCCGCCAACGAACTTGATACTCCCCACAACCAGGTGCCCGCCGCCGTTGATACTGGCCTCTGGTATCTCCTCCTGCAGTTCCCTCACCATTCTAGGTATATTCATCAGCACACCCCGGCTTCGCAGCACAGTAAAATCCGGGCCGTAACCCAGTGTCACAATCGCCTTGTCAGGATACTTGTGGCACAGTCGGTCATGCACCTCACCGCTGGTCTTACCCGGCGGCGGGAACGTGAACTTATGCGCAAAATTCTCCACATCCAGTACATGCATCAGCGCCCCGCTTGGCAGTTCCTGGGTCTTGACCGACGGCAGTGAAGCTTCAAGCTGCGTCTCGATAGCCTCATTGGCCTGCTTCACCAAAAGTGGCACCAATTCCCTGTGCCTCTTCAGATTACCCAGGTTCAGGATATCATAAGTAATACCCTTGCCCTCACTGAACCGCAGCCAGAACGCCTCATAATCCAGTGCCAGCGCCATATCCTTCAAGTCATCCAGGCTGTACCGCGATGCTACCAGTTCAATATACTTTGTGGCCTCGGGCGCTTCCGAACGGTCGCCCACAGCCGAAACCCCAGGCAAGTGTTTTATCTCCTCAGTTACGTCAGGATTTATCATCCTGGCAATCTCAGTACCCAGCATGCCAGTAGTAATGCCAAAATCCCCGCCTGCATGGGCCGGGTTCACGTGTGCCAGCAGGTACTGGTCCACCACGTCGTTGGGATGATGATGGTCCACTACCACCATGTCCATGCCATACACCTTAGCCTGCAGCATAGCAGGCACATCCTCTTCAGTAGAGCCGTTATCCATTAACAGCACCAGCGGCATTTTCTGCCCGTGCCTCTCATTATCAGCAGTGGCAAAGGAAATGTCCCTGGTAATATCCACCATCTCATAGAACGGTGCCTTGCTTGGTGAACGTCTGTAAAAATGATATCCGGCATCCGATCCGCCCACTTCCTGTATCAAAGGTATTACCGCTTTCTCGATAGCAATGGCCGAAGTGATGCCGTCTGCATCTGCATGATGGCGCAATACAATGGGTCGTGAATGGAAAATAGCCCTGCGTATCTCCTTGGCGACCAGACGCATCTTTGGCCGCAGCGCTTCCAGTATAGGGCTTACGACCAAGAACTCGGTCTCATGGGGCTCGGAACGCTCATCAAGGGCACTCTCTATCTCCTCCTTGATAGCAGCCGATTCTGCCCCCCACATCTGCCGTATTTCCCTGATCTCGATCTGCAGTTCGCTGTTCCTTACGCTAAGCTCACCCACTACTTTAACGATCATATCTGATTCTATCTCAGGATATGAACGCTGCCCCGCCTTCTCAAAGGCTGCACATGGCACGGTCCCGGTCTCATCCGACACCGTAAATATTGTCGGGCCGCCTGTCTGCTTTATCTGGATGGCCTCACCTGATATATGCACCAGTTTGCTGATATGATCGCGAAGTTTGGATATCTGGGTACGGGGTATATCCTTCTCAACCTGGAGCAACTGGTATTCCTGGAGGGTCACAGGCACAAGGTCTATGTTGCCGTTAGATGCAATGTTCTTCACCTGTACAAAGATCGTCTCCCCCACTTCAGGGGTCCTGGTCAGGTGCTTCTCGTGTGCCAGCCCGCGGGTACGCGGGTTAAGGTTCACGAAGGCACCGAAATTGGCCAGGCTGTCCACGACTCCCTCATAGATCATGCCAATTTCCAGATCAGAAGTATCACAGGCAGGACTCAGTTTTTGTACCAGTGGTTTAGTTGCGCAGGAAGCACATATATCACCTTGTGTATCAGCATCAAGGGACTGGCCGCATATTCGGCAGTTGGCCTTTTCACCCCTGCCCCCGCAGACCTCGCATTTCTGCTTTACAGTGATAATACCTGAGCCGCCGCACTTCTGGCATTTTCCCCCGCCTTCCAGCAGGCTTCCCAGGTCCTTTTCTGTCATTTTGGTAAGGTCAAGACTCTTAGGTTTGCCTGATCCCTTGCAGTCAGGACATTCCTGCTTAGAGGTATCAGTATATCCTGTGCCCTTGCATGCTTCGCATTGTTCGGTCATCGTAATTGATTTATAATTTAATTATTGTAATTTTCGTATCCCTTTCAAATTAAATGGTAATTGATCATAGTGCTCGGAATTTTGAGACACAGATTGCACTGATTACACAGATTAATAGTGGTTGTGAAAATCAGTGTAATCTGTGAAATCTGTGTCTATATTAATCTTGCATTTAGCCATACTTTTTGAAATGGATACTAATTTTCAGTTATTGTAATCTTCAGTTATCACAATTATTAAAATTTCCGTTCGATCATATAATCTGCCAGCTCCAGCAGTATATCCTTTGCTTCGCTCTCGGGCAGGATATCCAGTTTTGCCTTCCCCTCGGCCACAAAATTCCGGGCAGTGGTCAGGGCATAGTCAATGGAACCCGAATCTTCAAGCTTTTCAAGGGCGTCATCAATCTCCTCCCTGGTAGCCTCTCTTTTGCCGAACACATCCAGTTTCACATTATTTTCCCTGGCGTGGATGACAATTAAGGTCTGCTTGCCTTCCATCAGGTCACTTCCCCTGACCTTTCCCAGCACATCTTCAGGCGTGATCAGGTCCAGTACATCATCATATATCTGGAAACCCACGCCAGTCAGCCGTCCAAAATCCCACATTGCCTGGGCTTGATCAGCAGTCCCGCCGCCGAGGACAGCTCCCATCTTACAGGATGCTGCATACAGTACGGCGGTCTTTTTTTCCACCATTTCCATGTACTCTGCCTCAGATACATTATTCCTTTTCTCAAAACTGATATCAGTCCACTGTCCTTCACAGATCTCTATACACGTAATGGACATCATGACCATGCATTCCACCATCCTGGCTGCATCGGTCCTGGTCTGGCTGAGGATGTGGAACGACTTAGAATACAACGTATCACCTGCCAGTATAGCACCAGACAAACCCCACTTCACATGAACTGCAGGCATCCCGCGCCTGAGGTTATCCTGGTCCATGATATCGTCATGTATGAGGGTGAAGTTATGGACCAGTTCAACTGTGGTAGCTGCAGGAATAACATCATGTGGATCTCCGCCAACGGCTTCGGTGGAAAGGAAAAGAGCCGCAGGCCGCAACCGTTTTCCACCTGCATCAAATAGGTATCGCATGGCACGGTAGAGTTCATCAGGCTCTCCGATCGGCATCAGGTTCTGGATGGCCCCATCCACCATTGAGCCTCTTTTGTTTATTTCTTCAAGTAAATCCATATAAATCTCCTGCACAATATTAAATTATTCCACAAGTATCTCTTCACCGTTACGCATAATAAGTACATTCTCACCGAAAACATAACCCGCGTCTTCGGCCATTTCCATATAATGACCATGCATCTCAATATTTCCGTGTGCAGGTATCACGTATTCGGGACTTATTAACCTTAGCAGCTCCCAGTGGTCTTCCTTGTACGCATGACCTGAAACATGCACATTATCATATATCCGTGCCCCCTTCATTCCCAGTTTCGTTTCAAGCGAATACCGGTTAGCTTGGGTCAGGGGGTTTGGTATCACGTTTGCCGAAAATACCACCTTGTCACCTTTTTCGATCTTATAATCAGTACCATTTGAAGCTATCCTGGGCAGTATGGCACCGGGCTCGCCCTGATGACCTGTGACAATGGGCAGGTACTTTTCCTTGCCTTCATTATTAATGCGTTTCAGGGCCTTATCAATTGATTTCCGGTGGCCGTATATCTCAAGGTTCTCAGGGAATTTCAAAAATCCCATCTTTTCGGCAGTACCAACATACTTCTCCATCGAACGTCCCAGTAACACAGGGATGCGCCCCATCTCTGCTGCTGCATCAATTATGGACTTTATCCTGGCTATATGGGATGAGAACGTAGTAACGATCACACCGGACTCGGCCTCCTCGGTACCCAACAGCACATCAGATACCAAATCCGCTGCTATCTTTTCAGACGGGGTCTTGCCCTTACGGTCAGAGTTGGTACTTTCCGTGATCATCAGGGTCACACCTTCTTTCCCGATCTGCCGCAGCCGCTCAAAATCAGGTGCTTCGCCTATAGTTGGTGTACGGTCTATCTTGAAATCGTTTGCATACAGTATGATACCATCAGGCGTGTGTATGGCGGCAAAGGCTGCATCAATGATACTGTGCTGCACCCTTATGAGCTCAATTGATATATTGGGGCTCACCTCATACATCTGGCCTGTTGGAAGGGCCTCTACCTTGTTGTTCACCTTATATTTCTTCTCATTACTTATCTGCTGCTTGATCAGCTCTGTTGTATACGGTGTGGATAGGATAGGCGCATCATACCTGTGTGCCAGTTTTGGTATGGCACCAATATGGTCCAGATGCCCGTGAGTGCACACGATGGCCTTTACCTTTCCTCCAACCTGCTTCATCACCCTGTCATCGGGTATTACACCCATATTGATAAGGTCCCGGGAATTTTTCTGATCAATCTCAACATCTTCATGTATCTGGACCCTGTCAAGACGGAGTCCCATATCCATTATGATGACTTCTTCACCCACTCGTATTGCTGTCATGTTGCGGCCCATTTCGTTATAGCCGCCTACAGCTATGATTCCTATATCTGTCATTAAAAATTCTCCTTTTAAAATCTTAATATATTTTCTATAACTATTTTTTCATTTCATCTACACGCAAACCGGGTAGTATCAAACCCGCGTTCATTCAAATACTCATTAGTTTTTCCTGTAATTACTACCCGGGATTGCATAAGCTCCCCAATGGTAGCGCTGCCGGTCAGGAACATGGCAGTCTTTAATTCTTGCAGGAAGGCACCAAGCCTGGCCTTCACATCTTCCGGTCCATTTAACGCCGGTACAACCAGCGGCAGTGCTGCAGCGCACACGCTGGCACCTATTGCCAGGGATTTCGCCATATCTACTCCTGTACGTATTCCCCCGGTTGCGATAACCGGCACTGAAATGTTACTCTCTATCACACTAATGGCCGTAGGTATACCCCAGTCCCAAAACAGGTTACCCAGTTCTTCGCTCATGGTATCGGACTGCTGCCGGGCCCTGTAGACCTCCACACCAGCCCAGGTTGTACCGCCCAGGCCACCTACATCTATGGCAGACACACCTGCATCGCACAACTGCTGCGCTACCTCGCGATTGATACCAGCTCCCGTCTCCTTGGCTATCACAGGTATCGTAAGTTCGTCACATACCTGTTTGATAAGTCCAAGCCCGCTTTTGGCATCTGTATCACCTTCGGGCTGGATTGCCTCCTGCAGGAAGTTCAGGTGTATGGCCATGGCATCGGCATCGATCATTTCAACAGCCCGCCTGACACCCTCAACCCCATATTCCTTAAGCTGGGGCAAGCCAATATTTCCGTAAACAAAGGCATCGGGTGCGGCGTCCCTTACTATCCTGAACGATTCCTCCTGTGCCGGGTCTTCGATGGCAGCCCTCTGGCTGCCTACACCGATGCCGATTCCCATCTCCTGTGCAGCAAGTGCCAGTGCTTCATTCACCTTCGCAGTATCGGGATGTCCTCCTGTCATGGAAGCTATCAATAAGGGGAAGGCTAACCTGTGACCCATAAACTCAACAGAAGTATCTATCTCCTGCTTGTTGATCCCTGGCAGTGCATTGTGTACAAGTGTTATTTCCTCGAACCCTGTGCGCCTGAAATTGTGCTCATCCCTGTTTGCTTCCACATTCCGGTTGGCACATAATTCAAGATGTTCGATCTTTCTGTTTGATGTACTCATGTTTCCCTTACCATTATTGCTAAGAACTCACTTATCCTTTTGTATAAGTGTACCCTGTGTCGCACCATCCAGGAATGCACGAACGTTCCCTGGTATCGATGCATTGAATATCCGGCTGCTGATACCTGACCTGTCAGCCAGGTCTACCAGTTCGGTTACTTTTCCAAGCATACCGCCGGTAACATCGGTATGTGAAGACCCGCCAATGTGGATCTTTACCTCATTAAATGATGCAGGTGTTATCACAGGCACTGTGTGTCCTTTGTCATCCAGTACCCCGTCTGTCACGCTGGCGATACCGATACTTCCGGCACCCAGCTTTTGTGCAATATACGGGACCACCTGGTCGCCGCTTAAAACGGCTGCACCTCTTGTTGCATCCATTACCACGTCACCATGAAGTACAGGGACCATACCCCTTTTAAGCATTACACTGATATTGGCACCAAACATTTCACTGATACGTCCGTTATCAAGCAAAAAACTTCCAAAAGGATGTACAGGAACTGCTGGCATTCCAGCCCGGTTCAGGGCATCAACAACCATGTTGTTCAATTTCCTGACACTACGATGCGTCTCGATGACACCTTCCATATCGAATTGTTCAGTGAGCCGGTATTCCCTTGCAAGAGGGTGCCCGAAAGAACCCGCACCGTGAACCACTATCAGGTTGCCTTTGTTTGCAGCCTCCACAGCCATGCCCGCAATCTCACCTGCAATGCGATTAATTTCATCAGGCAGGGCCTTTGGGGTCTGGCTGGATTTTTCAGTAATAATACTACCGCCTATCTTCAGTACAGTCAGGCCGGGCAGGTCTTTCATTCAACCCTCACCCCTTCGTGAGTAGGACTTGTAATAATAGCCACCCCACCAGCAGAACGAATCGCATCTGCCACTTCCTCCGGGTGATCAGTGATAGCGACCATACAGCCCCCTCCTCCTGCACCTGTGGTCTTGGCACCCCATGCACCGGCCCCCCTGGCAGCCCAGACAAGGTTCGAGAGTTCCAGTGAACCTACACCCAGTGCATCGAGCAGACCGTGGTTGATATTCATAAGACCTCCCAGTGCAATATAATCCCTGTCTTCAATTAATACTTCACCATAACCGGAAAGGCTGCCAATGGTATTGATGATCGGGTCAATTGTTACAGGGTAATCCTCCTTGAGTGACCTGACATTCGCCACCAGTTCCCTGGTAGATGAAAAACTGCCGGTATAACCAATGACAATGGGACACTCAGGTAGTGATAATTTTTTCCTGCCAGGTATGGTGACCACACCGCCCATTGTGGACACAAAGGTATCGGTAGGACTTGCCGCACCCTGTACCTTGCCTTCAATGGCATGCCCGATAGCAGCGATCTCATCAAGGGTATGGCCAGTATCGAATTGAACAGATAATGCACGCAGGGTAGCAATGGTCACCGCAGCCGACGAACCAAGACCGGAACCCACGGCTAAGTCGGATGTTATATCGATTTTTACGCCACCGGTAATGTATTGTTCCATTTCCCTGATACACTGGGTAACATAGGGGTGTATTACAGTATCAAGGCCGGTTGTACCCAGACTTGAACTAATAACGTGCCCGCCGTATGGCTGTACACTCACCCGTGTTCGCAGGTTCACTGCACACGCAATGGCCTTCTCACCATATACCACTGCATGTTCGCCAAAAAAATAGATCTTGCCGGGCGCGCTACAGGTAGTTATTGTCATACTAAAATATCATCACTCAATAATGATGCCCGCATATCCCACCACAGCAGATGTGTCGCCGGTTACATCCCCGCTGGTAGTATAGTTGAGCAGGGTACCCTTTGAAGCACCCAGTGCTTTGGATGCCATAAGCATTGCCGAGATGGGGCCGTACCCGCAGACTGATGCGTTTCTTTCCGCAATGCGTTGGTAGAACCCATCCACATCCAGCTCCAGTACCGGTTCGATAAGATAGTTATCGATCTTTTTTGCCACACTATCTTCCACGTAATGGCTAAAGTCGCTGGAAGCGATGATAACGATCCTGTTATCACTGTCCTTTATAGCCTGTGCCAGCTGGTCCCCTACTTCTGTGGCAGTCTCCTGGTCCTGCAATCCCATGCATATGGGGACTATATTGAACTCATGGGAAAAACGATACTGCAGGAAGGGAAGCTGCACTTCAATGGAATGTTCATACTGGTGTGCGCTCTCATCCAGGTCGATTATACCGCCGAGCAGTTGTTTCACCAGTTCCTTGTTGACAGGCACATCCCCTAAGGGAGTATTCCATGTTTCCCTGGAGACAGCTACTACAGAGCCCTGCCCTGTATGGTTCGGACCCAGCAGCACGTATGTGTCAGCTTCAGGTAAAGCAGTATAGACATTAGCGGCAGTTGTACCCGAATAAGGATAGCCTGCATGGGGTACCACAGCTCCGGTAACGTCCCTTACGCCTCCGGTGATATTAGTGAAACACCTTTTTAGTTCCCTTTTCAGGTATTTCGGTTTTTCGGGGTAGAATTGTCCTGATACAGCTGTTCTCCTCAAATCCTGCACCACCTCACATAGTATGTTATTAAAATTACTTATAGCTCAGTTTCAAAATTCTCTAACTTGTAATTAAAGGGGATGCCTTTCAATTCAGTAGTCTGCTTGGCTACCAGGTAATATACCAGTGAAAGGGCCTTTCGTCCCTTATTGTTTGTGGGGATTATCAGGTCCACGTTGGATGTGGAGTTGTTAGTATCACACAGTGCAATAACCGGAATGCCGATACTCACTGCCTCCTTGACCGCCTGGTTATCTCCATGTGGGTCTGTTACCATCACAATATCCGGTTCAGTATATAAATCAAGGCTCGGATTCGTAAGTGTCCCTGGTATGAACCGGCCCACTTTGGCCTTAGCACCGATAGTCTTTGCCAGCATCTGGACAGGATGATGTCCGTACTGTCTTGAAGACACGATCAATATCTTAGTGGGATCATATTTTGCAAGCAGTGCTGCTACCGACCGTATCCTTTCATCTGTTGACTGGATGTCCAGCACATAAAGCCCATCTGTCCTTACCCTGTAGACAAACTTCATCATATCCTTTGTCTTCTGCTGGGTGCCGATATGGATGCCGGCTGCAAGGAATTCGTCCAGGGGAACTATGGAATCGTAAGCTGCGTCTTTTACTACTTCAATATCACTTTCCATTTTTACACCTTTGAAATTATATTATTACTATTCGATTATTATTTAACTATTATTCAATTGTATCATTATCATTTAACAATTGTATCATTATCATTTAATATCCTAATTTGGTTTCACTTCGCTCAACCGTTTGATCGTTACCGGGATTGTCCCCATTTCAAGTTCCCTTAATGCAATCTCAATAGGCTCACCCGAGTCATCTTCCAGAAGCACAGGTGCCCCCATTGATATCTGCAAAGCACGTGCGCCGATAATGCGTGCACGTTCGTAACGGGTTAATTTATCTTCTTTCAATTATTTCACCTCAAAAATAAACAGGAGTAACTGCATAATTTGAATGGGAGTTTAAACTGATACGTTCAACTGATACATTCAACTGATTCGTTCAATTAATACCTTACACTAAATACATTTGCTCCCGGAGTCCCTCCGGGAATGGTTATATGTTCTATACATTGCATGTTGATTTTCCTTTTAAGGGTTTTGGATAACCATGGAAATCTGAATGGGGTTGCTGAGATTCGAACTCAGGTTGCGGCGTCCCGAACGCCGTAGGATGGTCCAGGCTACCCTACAACCCCTACTGGTATGGGGCGAAGGTATCCACCAGTTTTATGTGGGAGAGCAGCATCCTGCGGCAGCAGTATCTATCGATACCAAGGTCGTCCAGGACTTCCCCCGGATTCTCGAATTCTGATACGCGCCTCTCAAACTCTTCCCATGAACTGGCAATGACCTTTCCACATGTGAAACATCTTACCGGAATCATCTTAATGGCTCATCTATATGATTTCTGGGACTTGGCTCTTGCACCTGGTCCACCGAACTTCTTTGTTTCCTTCTGTCTGGAATCATTGACCAGAAGGCTCCTGTCATAAGCAAGCATTGCGTCCTTTACTGCCAGATCGCCTGTCCATTCTACGACACCTTTTCCAATGGCAGTCCTGATAGCATTTGCCTGACCCATGACTCCCCCGCCGCGGACATTTACATTAATGTCGATCTTTGAGGTTACATCATCTCCGATAAAGGTTAAGGCTTCCAGTATCTTTAGTCTTGCTATTTCCGGTTCGTATATTTCTATGGGTTTTTTGTTAACCCTTATGCGGCCTGCGCCTTCTGTGATCTTGGCCCTGGCAATGGCAGTCTTATTTTTTCCTGATGTATTGATAATCTTGACCATTCATCTTCCTCCTGGTTAGGATTTAGCACCCAGTCGTTTGCTGAGTTCCTCAAGCCTGATATACTTGACAGAGCTCAATTTATTCATATTAGCTTCAGCAATGGATACTTTCTCTTCACTGCTCAGTGCATCTGGCACTCCGATAAAGGTTTTCAGTCTTGACATGGCATCTTTGCCTCTTGCTCTTTTATATGGCAGCATGCCCCGTATTGTTCTTTTTATTATATGGTCAGAGCGTCTCGGGAAGTATGGCCCGAATTCTCTATTGCCCCTGTCAACGGCCTGTTTGTATTCACCAAATGTGGCAATCTTTGAGCCGGAAATTACAGCTTTCTCGGCATTTACGATGAATATCTCTTCACCTTCAAGAAGCCTTTTGGCTACAACACTGGAAAGCCTGCCCAGTATCATTCCATTTGCGTCTATAATTGTCATTTCACCGCACCTCACTGCATTATCTTCACACCGGAACCATTGGGGTTCTCTTTAACCAGGTCCTCGATGTTAAGGCAGGACCCCCCTTTTTCCATGATCTTTTCCTTTGCACTGTCGCTAAATCCGAGTGCAGCCACTATTACCTTATGCTCGATGTTACCGGAACTTAACACTTTTCCCGGCACGATAACTGTTTCATCCTCACTGGTATATCTATTGATCTTGCTAAGGTTCACTTCAGAATAATTCCTTGTGGGGCGTTCAAGACGCTTTGCAATGTCCCGCCAGATATTCACTCCATTATCGCGGGATAAGGCCCTGAGGTCAGTGATAAGGCCTAATATGCGTGGATTTGTTTTTCTGATTATTTTACTCAATTGTTGTTCCTCCGTATGACCCTGAAAAAGGGCCTGACTCACGCAGATTCGCTGCGTTCGGGCTCGTACGGCCCATACGCCATAGGATGTTCTAATCCCTACGGTCAGGTTATTTGGAAATAAAAACCAAATTAACTCTGATGCATCTGTGAGTTATATTAATTACTTAATACTACGACGGCTTCATATTACTTGTCAATATAAATAATTTGTTATGGGAAAAAGATTTTCCGGTCCACGTTGTCCTGCGGGCCCGACACCCCAACGTTAATGTTGCCAAATTCCGAGGCCGTTACATTACATGTTGGTATTATCAAACTAACCGCAGATGAACGCCGATAAACGCGGATACGCTGCCTGAAAATCTGTGTTCATCTGTGTTTATCTGTGGTTTAATTGGATTCACCAACACGAATTGCAACGGTCTCCAAATTCCACAGTAGGATTACTCCGGATGTAAGGAGTGACCGTCAGGCAATTTGTGATTCAACTTCTTGTCGCACTGTAGAACCTGTGGTAGATCATTCAATAGTCAAAGTGGAACTTGCAACGGCCCCTGACAAACAAAACCTTTAAATCAAAGAATGTCATTAAAACGCTCCGCAAGAAACCAATTTGCAGAATGCCGCCATAACTCAGTTGGTAGAGTGCATGGCTGTTAACCATGATGTCACAGGTTCGAGCCCTGTTGGCGGCGTCCTTTGCTTGAAAGGGGGCCTGTAGCTTAGTCAGGTTAGAGCGCCCGGCTCATAACCGGGCGGTCACCGGTTCAAATCCGGTCAGGCCCATTTACCTGCAGCAATAACAATACCAGGGGTGGTATAAATTAAAGAAATAAATGTTTCAAATGGTATCGGCGGTCTACTTAATACATTTAAGGATATTTCTAAAGATTCAGGCAGCATTACATTCATCGGTACACCAGGATTTTGTACTCCATTTGCCGAACTGCTCTCCTTTGTACTCCGTGGTTCAGATAAAAAACTGGTCTTCATACCCAATACTTCAGTTGATAGAGCAAAATCCATCATATCCACACCCGAGGGCATGCAACTGGGTGAGCCAGCCGACCCGGCAGCCGATATGGTGGTCCTGCTTGGCGGGCTTGCAATCCCAAAGATGAACACTGATGTAAATGATATCAAAAGAGTCATTGACGATATTACCAAACCGGATAACCGGACGATCATCGGCGTATTTTTCATGAGCATCTTCCAGGAAATGGGATGGACAGATGTTATTGACTTTGATTATCTCCTTGACTCACACATGAAGAACACAACACTGAAAAAATAACCCTGGCCAATTCCGGGGTAATAATAATATAGTCAAAAACAAACAATTTAAACTTTCTTTACGGACTTCGCGCTCTTTGCGGGAACCAAAATCATACACCGCAAAGAGCGCAAAGTGTTCAGGATATATGTCAAAGATATTATGTTCTTGACTATAATTACCTCAAAGCACATTTAGCGGTGCAGGCACCTGTGGGTCACAGGGAAAAAAAAACACTTATGTTGAATTAACATGGTATCAATAGCAGTTATCGGAGGAGAAGGATCAGGCAGGAGTTCGCTGGCATCCAAACTGGGTAAGAAAGGCAATACTTCAGACATTACTATGTATGACTTTGCCAAAGGTGACCAGATACTTACTATTATCGACCCGTCAGGTTATCCCGCTTCCCCAAAACCACTTACTACAGCACTGGGAATGTCTGAGATAGTACTGTTATGTATCCCCCCTGCAGGAATGGATGCGGCGTCCGGGGAGTGTGTGATAGCTGTTGACCAGCTGGGCCTGGAACACGGCATAGTCGTCCAAACCATGTCTGACAGGTCGAACCCATATGAACTGGAAGAAAATGCAAATAACATTCGTTCATTCTTACAGGGTACGACTGCCAGGGACTGGGATATAATACCTGTATCTACTACAACCTTCCAGGGAATAGAGCAATTAAAAGAAGCGATAAATGAGCTTGACAGGGAGATTACTGTCCGGAACCTCGAAACGACAGACAAATCCCCACGGGTGATCGTGGATCATTCCTTTAACGTCAAAGGTATAGGTTCGGTCATACTGGGAAGAGTAATCCAGGGAACTGTACATAAACATGAAAAACTAACTATCTACCCGATCAACCAGGAGATAGAGATACGTAATATCCAGATGCAGGATGTAGATAAGAAATCTGCAGGCCCTGGTTCCAGGGTGGGACTTTCCTTAAAGGGTGTGCAGGCAAAGGATGTGGACCGGGGCAATATCATCTCATCCAACGAGACAACGGCAAAGGATATTGAACTTGACTGCAATGTCTCGAAGTTCAGTCAGGGACTGGCCGTAGGCAGTACACTGCACATGTATGTTAACCTCCAGTCCACACCTGTAAAAATAACAGGTATCACCGTTGACGGCCAGGATGTGGGCGAAGCCCGGGCAGGCAGTACATGCAAGGTATCACTTTCTATAGGCGAGGAAGTTTCATTTTGCAGTGGTGATATGTTCTTGCTTACCGATCTCAACCAGCCAAAGCAGCGGTTTATTGCCGGATGTAAATACAAAATCTGACCAGGAGGTTATAGTTTGGAAGAAATAGCAACACTGTGTAATGATGTTTCACTGGCAGTAGCCGATTCAATAAAAGACCTTGTAGGCACCCAAAAAGGAAGTGAAGTGGTGGGAATGGGAGCTGACGGTACGCCTTCCAAGTTTATCGATATAGTGGCCGAGGACGCAGCACTGGAGATACTGGCATCCTCGGGCATTGATATGAAGATCGTTACTGAAGAAAAGGGTCATCTTACTTTCGGGAATGCTCCCGAGTTCACTGTAGTGCTTGACCCGCTGGACGGTACGTATAATGCAACCCGTGATGTCCCCTTCTATTCGGTTTCCATAGCCATAGGTGATGCCGACCTGACAGATATCAGGTATGCTGAGGTATATAACCTGGCTAATGGTACAGATTTTACTGCTGCTAAGAATAAGGGTGCTTTTTACAATAATAAGAAGATACAGGTTTCCCGGGCTGCTAAACTTGATGAGTTTACTGTGGCATCCTATGGGTATAAGGATAGAAGTGATGTGTTCAACCGCCTGGGCAGGCATGTACGGCGTCTTCGCTCGTTCGGAAGTGCAGCCCTTGAGTTAAGCTTTGTAGCTTCAGGCAGGCTGGATGCATTTATAGACCTTCGCAGCAGGTTGAGGATCATGGATGTGGCGGCCGGGATACTTATTGTCAATGAGGCAGGGGGTATCGTGACAGACGGGCATGGACAGGAGCCCAGTGGTGAACTGAACGTTACCAACAGGGTGGATATTGTGGCTTCTAATGGTATACTCCATCCTGTTCTTGAAAAAACGGCGGCTGCTCTTTAGGTGTGGTGACTTTTTAATTTATTCTGGATAAATGGATCGTGACAAAAAAGATTCACAGCCGATTAAGGAGGGAGCAGTTACCCGTTCCCTCCTTAATCGGCGGTTTTTTGAATCGTACGGCACTGTTCCATAATCCAGTTATAAGGCATAAAGATTCATTACCCTCGATGATATCCATGAGCATGAAAATGCTGTTTCCAGAAAAAAAATCAAATCTATACCTGAAACATCATGCTCAATCAAGTACAAGTCATCGCTTGACTTATGGACAGGATTCACAGGATTTACATGATGGTGCGACTCATTTAATATCCTGTCAATCCTGTTAATCCCGTCGAAAATTCACATTTCTCCCGATTAATTTCACATGTTTCCCATCAATTGAATAAATATTTATTTACTGTTGACATATCACTATTTTTAGTACATAACTGGATTATGAGATCGTGCCGAATCGTACTCAAAAATAATAAAAAATCTCTGCAGACCGATATGAATAAAGAGTGCAGAGACGCACAATACAGCATGTTGAGCAGCATAGCAAAGCTAAGATTGATCCTGCCCCCCCCAAAAAATATATATATTCTCATTTTAATATAATAAATCCATCATAAATTTTAACTACATTCATCTTATCCCATACCCCAGGTTTAAATAATAATGAAATTATGGAAAAACGAAGATGCAAGGGTGCCACTTGCACTGATAGGAGTGCTGTTCGTGCTAATATCAACCGCTACTTCATTACATTTATCTCAGATGGATGCCCGCATGGCTTCATCCATGACGAAAGATACTGACATCAATGCCGCCGATACTGCGTTATTATATGCAAGGGCCGACCTGGCAAGAATTGTGAACTATGCAGGCATGGAAGCCTTAAAACAGATGGGAGAGACCCCGGTGATCGAGCTCGACCCAAACAGCCAGTACAATCCCGGTGGGGATACGCCTGATGTGGTAGAGTTCAACCGCAACTGGGCCAAGGGAATGATGACACATACAATGAACCAGTACATAGAATCCAATTACATGTATGACCGTTTCCAGTACAGGGGATATGCAGTGAACGTAGAGCCCATAACCAGCTGGAATACAACCGACATCATCCCGATATATATGGCACTGGACAGGGACCTGGACCCCCAGCTGCTGGCCCCGAATGAAACGTATCAAACATACTGGAAGGCCACAGTACCACTTACAATATCCATAGTAGACCTGGCCTCAGGCGATACAATAGATGAACAGGACATTATTGTGGGCAACCTGATCTTAGCCAGGTATCCACTGCTTGAATCCCTCACAAAAGAATACGAGACCAGGCTAAACGGTGCCGATGCAGTAATGACAGAAACCACTGCCTTTGCCATGGGATATACCTGGGCCAGGGGATACCTCCAGTATTCCAAATCCGGAAATCCTAAAAATATCGTAGACAACGAACATCTTTCATTGATAGTAAACGGAGCACTAATGCTGGACCAGGGTTTTGTATTCAATTCAGTTGACCCTGCCAGCATCATCGAGTATGGTATGCAGACCAAAAAGACTCTGGAAGGTAAAAAAGACATTACTATGGGCGAATTCATATGCAATACCAAACTGGACAATGGTAGTTTTATTGTCGATCCCAACGCCGATGCTGCCTATTCCACAGGGGATCCTGATAATGCCTCAAAGGCACTGGACGAAGCACTACACTTTGACTACAATGCCACCCCCATAACTGATCTTCTCAACAACGATTCATTACCTGGAGGTTCAGCCACCAGGCAGCAGATCAATAAGATCATCCCACAGGTTTATAAAACCAAACTGGCAACCGGGGTTGCCAGGCAGACGAATGTGGACATAGGAGCTCATAAAGGATATAATTCCAACCATAAAACATATAGCTGGGGTGAACCTGACAATATGAGACGCTTAGAGGTACTGCCCAGGGATACATCCGTGCCAGGGAACCTGTATGGTGAAGTATGGGAAGTAACATGGACACGCAAGCATGTATGGCGGCATTATTATACAGTGAAATATCCATGCATGAAGACCGGTCCACTCGGACCATATATGGGTATATGCTACCGTAGAGAATACAATGAAATGACTGCCATTGATACGAGGGTGGACAAGGTCGTGGTTACGTTAAAGGCTGAGGAGAACTCGAAGACCAATACCCATCTGGATTATGATGGTTCCACCCTGTCAACAGGTAATGATGTGGTTAAGGCTTTTACTTCAAGGGATGTAATATATACGTTGGACCATACTGATTCCGGGCTTGAGGAAGCATATAAAAGTTATAAGAGCGGGATATTTGACCCGAAACTGATAGCAAATATCAAGAATATGAATCTGGACAGTGATAATTGCGATCCAAAGACTTTTGATGTGGCTCCACCGGGGTGGTTGAAGGGGGAGGCACAGGATGCAGTTGATGAGATCAACAGGCAGATACGTAGTGATGTGCACTTAAGCCCGGATATTAATTATATGGAATATCCCAATCCTGCCGATGCTATGCGGGCTACTGCTATTGACATTACGAACAAGATCAAGGCGAACCAGACCAGGTATGCGAATAAGGACAGGTATTATAGCGGTGGGAAGTATAGCAGCTGCAGTGCCAAAACCATCAGCCAGGTACGGGAGTGGTATGTGGATGAAGTGTTGTACCAGGTTAATAAGCAGTATATGGCTGCGTCAGAGAATATAAACGACCAGATAGATGCTAATTTTTCGGACTCGGCAGACGATGTGCGGGAAGCTAATAATAACGGTGCCAGCCTGTTAAAGTCTGCCATGTGTTTTCCTATCGGGCTGACCATGAGAGCAGAGCATGTGATGGATGATGGGACGAAGTATGGGGTGGATGATATTGCGTATTGGGATGAGAATGTGACGCTGGGTGTGGATATGGCACCGGATTACCTGCGGCATGATAAATTCTATGATCCGGAACAGGACATATGGATAGATACAGTGGAAATAGATAATAAGTATATAGCTGATCCAGCTAAGAATCCATCAAGTGAGACATTCATTCCCCTTTCACTGCAAAATATCAATGCTTTTGCTGATGTTGCTTTAAATACAATTCCTCTAAAAAATGGCGGACAGCAGGTCTTGCCGCCATCTCCCAGTACGGCCTGGGTAGCAACTACTAATATTTGGAAGATCCGGGTTAAAGGGGTATTCTATCAATTTCAATTATATGATTTTGATAATGAATGTCATCCACACCCGATATTTGGGCATGAAGCACAGATATATTCAAGAAAGTACGATATAGATATTCGTGATCCAGCTACTGGATCAGTTGTAGGTGACAATGATCCAATCGAATTTGAGTTTACTACCGGGACTTTTATTTTTGTTCCTCCTGGTCCAAAAGGAATCGGCGATAGACAAGAAGGAGGAACTATTGAAAACTCGATAGGAGCAATAAACGAAGGATGGAAAATATGAAATTACTAAAAAAAATAATGTTATTATCTGTTATGATTTATTTAACTTGTAATGTTAGTGCTTTTGAAAATGAATTCACAAACGGATCAGTATATTTTAATGAAAAACAATGTACTGTCTATGATGCTGAATTAAAAGTGGGCGAGCCAGCCACAATTAAAGCAGTAGTATACCTGAAAAAAAATGTTGATGTTTCAACAGCCATTTCAGCTTCAGGTTTTGGTTTTAAAAATGTCGACCAACCATTTGAAGTGATTAAAGGTCCAAGTGAATTTACTGAGAATGCCAGGGAATTTGGC
>Ga0255457_1048_pt1 | contig 21464 bp, 22 predicted proteins | sample ANMaggQBNCT02L10_FD_182650 | JGI IMG/M metagenome (GOLD analysis project Ga0255457, IMG submission 182650) | Sediment cell enrichment communities from methane seep in Santa Monica Basin, California, United Staets - ANME aggregate JGI... | ecosystem: Environmental > Aquatic > Marine > Cold seeps >...
ATGTTAGTAATATTAGCAATAGGGGGCTGGACATGTATGCAACTCTGCGGGCTCCATGCGTGGACAAGAATATAATGTGAATTTTAATACAGAATTAGCCTATCGCAGGCCTTTCATCTTGTTTTCTACTTCAGTACCTGTTTCTGTTAGTGAAAAATATCCATCTTTTTCTTCTACAAGGCCCTTTTCCAGAAGTTCTTCCAGTATCTTTCCAGAGGTCAAGGGTATCATCCGGGCACGTTTGGCTATCAATTCCCTATCAAGGGCACCATGGTGGCCCAGGATGCCCAGTATCCTGTCGCGCTTATCATTGCTTGAAACAAAACCTATCAATTCATCCATGCTATCACATCATGATATTAGTCTGCCACATGGATAAGTTTATTGTATCCAGATACTATAATGGATGCTGGCAGGCTAGCCCGGGTAGTTAGGCGTTACCTATTACCCGAAATCGCCGATATGCGGGGGGCGAAGCCGTCGGAAGATGTTATCAATTACCTCTTCAACCCACGGACTTGACTGAGAAGCTCCGTCCTATGGGGATAACGTTGATATGGAAGCTTTCCTGAAGGCATGTTTCCATGACTTAATTGAGGGAATCGGTCCAGGCCCGGAAGGGAGCAGACTTACCTTGAACAATTATCGCTCATGGGGTAGCGGGGTGGAGGATAGACTGTGGACCATTGGAGGGTATGCGATGCAACGACCATTCGGCGTGCTTGCCACTCTATTTATGCTAAGAACCAAAAAGAGAAAAGTCTTAAATATTGATGATACAATGTAGATGCCGCTTGACGAGATAGCCAAGCCTGGTATGGCGCAGGATTGCTAATCCTGTGGTCGTTCCGACCTCGGGGGTTCGAGTCCCCCTCTCGTCGTTTATCAAATAAGTAAATTTTCAAGTTTGGTTATTCATTGACCAGTCGTATGATATTGCCTTTTCCCTTTTTTATCTTGATGATCTTTCCATCTTCTTTCATCTTTGATAGAACAATACTGATCTTAGATTTAGAAAGGCCGCTCAGTTTTACGATTTCGGATTGATACATCTGTCCACCGGATCTAATGAGGATTTGTTCAATCATTTCTTCATCCTCCGGGACTTCTGTAGCCGTTGGACTGAGTATCGGATATGCATTATTCTTTGTACCGGATATCGAAGATTTCTTATGTTTGAATAATATCACAGATGCAGCGGCAGCCAGAATAACCAATGCCGGTACCAATACCCATATTCTTGTATCGGTTTTTTCGCGTGAGAGCACAAGAGCAGGCTCACCTTTATTAAAACTGCGGGCTATTGTGCCTTCCCACATCAATCTGTTCCCATCATGCCGATCATAATTTGGAGACACACTTGCAACCTCATGGTTTTCAGGAATTTCAATGATTAGTACATTGTCAGAAGAAAGTATCATCCCTTCTGAGAAAACGTCTCCTATGAGAATCTTATTAGAATCCGTATGTGAAAAATTCGTCCACTCAAAGCTGAAACGAACAATGCCAAATGCACCTGATAAAGTATTTAATGTGTCATAAGAAAGATTGTAATTTTCAGCATTCATTGAGCGATTAGAGGACAATTCAGCCAAAATAATAAACCACTCAATCCTTCCCCTGAACTCTTCAATATCATACTGGTATTGTTCTGTACTCTCCCCACTTTGTATGTATTCCTCCCATTCATTAATTTCATCCTGGTTGGCAAGTGGTAGATATTCTTCCATGGTCCATAGAGCATTTCCATTTTCATGAACATCTATGGTGATAACTGATTGGGCTGTGACTGTATGTATCAAAAAAATTAAATGAAGAAAGAAAAGTCCCACTCGTTTCATCTATTCACCTCTTAACGGCAATGGATTTAAGATTTACTACTTGCCAATCGAGTGGTCCTAATCTTTCAATTTCCCACTTTTTTTAATCGTGATTTCGTTCAGACTTTTTTATTGCCTTTAACCTTGATCTTTTGTTTTTTATCATCGGTCTCTGAATCATCATCGGTCTCTGAAGCATCATCCTTCTCTTTAGCATCATCCTTCTCTTTAGCATCATCCTTCTCTTTAGCATCATCCTTCCCTTTAGCATCATCCTTCCCTTTAGCATCATCCTTCTCTGTAGCATCATCGGTCTCTGAATCATCATCTTTCTCTGTAGCATCATCTGTCTCTGAAACATCATCAGTCTCTGAATCATCATCGGTCTCTGGAGCACTGTGTTTTTCATTCTTCATTTCAGATTTTGCAATCCTGGCATATCCTTGCGCCATTTTCTGGTTAGACTTTGCGTCCATCTGGGCTTGCTGCTGTGCGGCAACATATTCCTCTTTTGATATTTTACCAGACTTATAGTCATTGAGCAGAGCTGCATGCGTGCTTTGTCGTTTGTCTATCTCCTCGTGAAGCAGATTCACTTTTTGGGCCAGATATTCTTTACCTTTATCACCCAAACTAAGCACCTTTTGCTTTTCCATCCGGATCTTAACATCATCACCGGCATTCCTAAGAGCATCATCAATGATACCAAAAATGTTGTGACCGCCACTGTAATCCCCTATCTCATACACATTTACATACCATGTGAATTTCACCTGCGAGTTGTTATAACTTCCATTGACGATTACTTTGTGTGGCGACCCAATACCCTCAATATCCCACGTATGATCATATGAGTAGGTATTGCCGCTTACTTTTCCATAGTCCGTATTTACAACTCCGGTCAAGTTAATAACGGCCCAGCTAATATTTTCCAACGACTCGGCAGTTGTTATGGAATATGTGATTGTCTCGCTTATGGTGTCGTTTACATAAACATAATCAACAGCCTGAGGAGACGAGAAAAGGATAATGTCGTTTTCCCTGTATCTATGCTGTTCCAGAACAGTAACCTTCCAGGTAATTGTATCGCTACCATTGGAATTTGTGGCAGTAACACTTACGTTTTTAATCCCTGGATCTTCCCAATAAGTAGTGAAGTTATCGTAATTGTTATCCTCCACATCAACATTATCTTTAGACCAGTTCCATGTATCTATGCCCTGGTTGGCAGTAACATCGAACTTGATAGTTTCATTGATGTAAATTGTAATATCCTGAGTATCATTATTGGTCTTGTCGTTGTACCACGTATCTATTACAGGATTTGAGGCACTAACTGGTATTATCAGCATTGCTATAAAAAGTAATAAAGCCACAAATTTCAATTAATCTTCACCAGCAAGACTACATGCATGCTATAAATATAAACATGCCGGGAGTTTATTCAAGTTTATTTGTGTTTTTATTGTTTATTATAGTTTTATTTTAGTTTTTATTGTTTATTATAGTTTTATTTTAGTTTTTATTGTTGAAAATAGTTTAAAATTTAAATAATATGCTGTTTAATCCCGCAAATAGAAAAGTGTTGAATATTGAATATACAATATAGATGCCACAAGGAATTTTTAACTATTATCGATACAGATAAATCTGTTAAATTCAAATAAGCAATAGGTGTTTAGAGATTGCTGATAACTGAACTGGAGCGATTCATCCGGGAAGATATAGGTGACGATGACACTTCATGTACCATCGTACCTGATGAATGGGTACATGCAAGTATAATCACCAAAGAGAACGGAGTACTGGCAGGGCTGGAAGAAGCCATCCAGGTATTTGATTATTTCGCACTGGAAACCCATTCCGATTTAAATGACGGGGATACAATAACATCCGGTGATGTGGTCTGCAACATATGGGGTCGTGCCGGTGACATGCTGCGCTCAGAGAGGCTGGCTCTCAACTTCATGTGCCGGATGAGCGGAATAGCTACATTAACAGCCCGGTGCGTGGCAGATGCAGGCAGTGTAAGAGTAGCATGTACCAGGAAGACCACACCTGGATTTCGCAAGTTCGAGAAAAAGGCAGTAAAGCTTGGCGGCGGAGATACCCACAGGTTCAATCTATCTGATACGGTGATGATAAAGGATAACCACATAGCCATAATGGGTATTGAAAAAGCTGTTGAACGGGCAAGGGCAAAAGCCAGTTTTACCAAAAAGATCGAAGTTGAAGTATCGGATGTGGGAGATATGCTATCAGCAGCAAAGGCGGGCGCTGATATCATCATGTTCGATAATATGCAGCCTGGAGATATCAAGAAGTGCATAAAAGCACTTGAAGATGCGAAATTACGTTATGGCAAAATACTGGAAGCTTCGGGTGGTATTAAGCCAGATAATATAAGGGATTTCGCTTCAACAGGGGTGGATGTAATATCCACGGGTTCGCTCATCCATTCGGCCCGGTGGCTGGACATGAGCATGAAAATAATGTGAGACGCCCCTATTCTCTATTTTCCCTCTATTTTTTTGTTTTCTTTACCCGATTCTTATATATATTCCGCTTTCATTGATGGATTCATGCATATCGGCAGCCTGAAACTCCATGGCAACATTCTACTCGCACCCATGGCAGATGTGACCAACCTGCCCTTCCGATTGCTCTGTAAAAAGTACGGTGCTGCACTTGTGTATACCGAGATGGTCGATGCCGATGGTGTGATATACCACAGCAGGAAGACCATTTCAAGGATTACTTCTTGCAAGGATGAGCAGCCTCTTGGTATCCAGCTTTCAGGGTCGTCTGCAAAAGGGTTAAACCAGGCTGCCCGGCTCGTTGAAGCGCAGCACGGTCCTGACCTGATAGATATTAACTTTGGCTGCCCTGCCAGGCATATAGTCAAAAAGGGTTGCGGTGCGGCCCTGATGAATAATCCTCAATTGATGGCTGATATTGTAGGGCAGGTCTCTGATGCTGTTAGTGTCCCGGTCACTGCCAAGCTAAGGGTATATGACAATGTTGACCGGACAATGAAGGTGATACGGATGCTGGAAGATGCGGGTGCCAGTGCAATAACGCTACATTCCAGGACGCGGCACCAGAATTATGCACACAAGGCCGATTGGGATGTGATCGGGGCGGTCAAAAAAGATTTGTCTATCCCTGTGATAGCTAATGGGGATATTGTTGATGAGGTGGCGGCACAAACCGTGCTTGAGCAAACCCATTGTGATGGCATCATGATCGGACGGGCTGCTATTGGGAATCCGTATATATTCAGGCAAATAGGTCATTATCTTGAAACTGGAGAGTTTCTTAGGTCCCAGGACGTCAATGAACAGTTGGATGATTTTTTTGAATATATGAAGCTGGCAGGGAAATATGACATGCTTGATTATGCAGACATTAAGCTCCATGCCAAGTGGTTCACCAGGGGAATGGAAGGTGGAAGGCTGTTGCGTACTAAAATAAATGCGGCCGGAGATATTGATGAGGTGGTTGGGATTATGGGTGGGTTTATCTCTTAGATACAAGAGTGAGGATTTGCATCTTTGATTTTTATCCCCTATGTCCAATCAGACAACATTATTTCCATATTCAGGAAAGAAATAATCCATTACAGGAAAATCATAAATAGAAGTTTTTCCAGACCGTCCAATTAATGCATTCCATCATACAATCATCATTACATCACAACGATAACAGGTCATCAAATTTTACTATCGTATGTTCCGGGTGCGGCACCGAATTACCCGATGAAGCCCTTGCCTGCCCCTCAGACAACGGCCTGCCCCGTGCATTGTACTCATCCCGCCAGTTGCAGTTTCATGACCATCCTGGCATGGGGCGGTTCCGGGAATGGCTGCCAGTGAACGGCCCGATGGATACAAAAGCCGGGCCCATAACCTATAAGAGTACAGGACTGGCCAGTGAACTGGGACTGACCAACCTGTATATAGGTTTTAACGGATACTGGCCCGAGAAGGGAGCAAACATACTAACCTGCAGTTTCAAGGAACTGGAAGCCTATCCCACAATCCAGCGGATGCAGGAACTTGGCCACCGCAAGCTTGTGCTGGCATCGGCAGGCAACACGGCCCGGGCCTTTGCCCATGCGGCAGTGGGTTCCAATACCGAGATATATATAGTAGTGCCAGGCAGCGGTATAGACCGTATGTGGATTCCTGAAGAACCCACTGAAAATATCCATCTTATCAGCATGGCAAAGACCTTCGATTACACAGATGCCATCAGGCTTGCGGACAGGATAGCCGGCCTGCCCGGAATGACCCCTGAAGGCGGTGCCAGGAATGTGGCACGGCGGGACGGTATGGGTACAGTGATGTTGGACGGTGTCGTTACCATGGGCAGGATACCGGACCATTATTTCCAGGCAATCGGCAGTGGAACCGGGGGAATTGCCGCATGGGAAGCATCCGTGAGGCTGCAGGCCGATGGCCGTTTCGGGAAACGCCTGTCAAAACTTCACCTGGCCCAGAACCTGCCATTTGCGCCCATTTTTGATGCATGGCAGCATGGGTGCAGGGAGATAGATGAGGAAGTTAACGTGCAGAATGCAAAGCAGCAGATCAACCAGATGTATACGGACATCCTGTCCAACAGGAAACCACCATATTCAGTTCCAGGTGGTGTGTATGATGCCCTTTCATCCTCCAACGGGCAAGTGTACGGCATTGACAATTCCCGGGCCAGGTCCTGCAAAAAAATATTCGAGGAGGCAGAGGATATTGATATCATGGCACCCGCAGCCGTTGCGGTTGCCGCCCTTGTAGAAGCGGTGGAACTTGGCCGGGTTAAAGCGGATGATCATATCCTGTTGAATATCACAGGCGGCGGGGTTAAAAGGTTGAAAGAGGACTTTGACCTTTGCAAAATACAACCTGAATTGCATATAGATTCCCTTGATGTAGAGATCGAGGAAATACTGCTTTGATCAAGTGCCAATAAGAACAAAATCCTCCCTTCGGTCGGATTTTCTTGAGTACATCAATTTATACTTAATATATTACCAGAAAAAGAGCTAAAAAAAATGAATGATCTCACTCCCGAAGAAAAAACAGTAACGATATTGAAAGACCAGGGTGTAGACCTGGTTGCCACTCTACCTTGTGACAGGATGAAAAAACTCCTCCCGCTTATTGACAATGAGTTCAATACACTGAAACTTACGCGTGAGGAAAATGGTGTTGGTATCTGTGCGGGTTATTACCTTGGCAACAAGCGCCCGGTCATGGTCATCCAGAGTACCGGACTTGGTAATATGCTGAATGCCCTGTTGTCCCTGAATGTTACCTATCAGGTCCCCCTGCCGATCATCGCAAGCTGGCGGGGTGTCTACAATGAAAAGATCCCAGCACAGTTCCCGCTGGGACGGGCACTGCCTGATATTCTAAAGGCTTCTGATATTAATTATACTGTCATAAGGTCATCAGCCGAGATCGAGTTGCTCAATGATGTTATCAAGGATGCTTTTACCAATAACCGCCCACATGTGGGCCTGGTCCTACCTTCTGTATGGGAAAATTCCAAATGTGCGCCGCCGCCTGAACCAAAGGAGACAGTATCCAGGACGTACAGCCTGGAACTTACAACTAAAATCCACCCACCCACCATATCGCGGTACCAGGCAATCAAATCACTGGTATCAGTACTGGATGATGAGATCGTAGTCTCAAATATCGGCATACCCAGCAAGGAACTGTACCATGCCGGCGACAGGCCCCTGAATTTCTACATGCTGGGTTCTATGGGGCTGGCATCTGCTATCGGGCTGGGGCTGGCAATGGCACAGCACAGGCATGTGGTGGTAATCGACGGGGATGGCAGCCTGCTCATGAATCCCAATGTACTGACCCAGATCGCTGCGCTGCAGCCATCCAACCTGACCGTGGTGGCAATGAATAACGGAGCATACGGTTCCACTGGCAACCAGGAGACTCTGGCTTGCGAGTGCATCGACCTGGAACTAATGGCAAGGGGTCACGGGCTGCAGTACACTGTTAAGGCACATACAGGAGAAGAGCTTGTGGCTGCATATAACGATTTTAAGGGCGAAAACGGGCCCGGACTTATAGATGTGGTGGTCAGGCCGGTGAATGAGCCTGTGGGAGAAATTCCGTTTGGCCCTGTTGAGATCAAGGAAAGGTTCATGAGAGCTGTGCAGAGTTAGGTGACTTTTAAATTTATTCTGGATAAATGAATCGTGGTAAAAAAGATTTACCGCAGAGGACGCAAAGAGGCGCAGAGATGTGTTGTTTTCCTCTGCGTGCCACTGCGCTCTCTGCGGTTTTCTGAATAATCCCAGTAAATAATAAAAAGTCTCAGAGTTAGGGAGCATAAATTATATAGAGCATAACCTACAAGCTGCACAATACCAGCCATGCCGGGATAAGTAGGATTTCCATACCGTTTACATCCCACACATCAGCCTGATCTTTGGTGATGACGATCCCGGACTGTATTTGTTGATTTTCCATAAACGATATCAGGCCGGGAAAGTCGTCCCTGCGGATCGTGTTGGCAAATTTTACTTCAATAGGAACTGGAGATCTTCCCGGACCTATCACAAAATCCACTTCATATTTTTCTTTCCAGTAAGATATCCTTGGGTTCAATAGTCCAGTAGTTGCTTTCAGGTAATTGACCAGGTGGGCGGCCACGACAGTTTCTACATTCTTTGATATATCCTGGTCCGTTAATATGGTCGTATGGTTCAAAGCCGCTGTGAACCCGGGGTCAATAGTGTAGAATTTTTTATTCCTGCGCGCACGTTTTGAAATGTTTTTTGTATAATAATTGCATATTATTATGAGCCCTGCAGCTTCCAGGTAATGAAGGTACTGGCGCACGGTCTCAATCCTGATATTGAATATCTTACCTAACGAGGCATAACTTAAGGGAAGTGTGGTCTTTTCTGCGATTAGAAAAAGCAGGTCTTCAAGTATGGAAGGGTCCCTGACTTCGTATCTGGAAAGTATGTCCTTATACAGGGTAAGGCTGACATAATTCGATCTCAAGTAGTTCTGCCACTGCATGATATCGTATTCGTAAGCAAACTGTGCAGGAAAACCTCCAAAAAGTAAGTATTTTTTCAGGAAAGGTTCAATTGTCCGCTTTAATGCCAGGAGTCTGACCTCATCCCATGATTGAATGATTTTTTTCATTTCCTTTAGGTCAAGTTGAATGGAAAGTCCGTCTATTTCGTTGACCTGAACTCCATTTTTTAAAATAAATTCCCTGAAAGAGAAGGGTGATACCGACTTGAATTCAAACCTGCCCACTCCTGATTCGGCAGAATCTTTCAATAGCAGGGTTGAGGACGAACCAGTAGCCAGATATTTATCACCTGTCTGGGTGTCGATGAGTGTTTTCAAATTAACAGCCCAATCAGGGTCATAGTGGACTTCATCAAAAAAATAATAACATTTGCCTTCCGCCGCCGTAAGTTCCCTGTGTACTTTGATTATATCTGTCAGGCTTGCGTGTTTCATCCGGTCCAGAGGCGCATATACAACACATCTTGGGTCTTTTACCCGTGTTAAAAGGTCCTTAATGATCTGGTGGAAAATTGTAGTCTTTCCTGATTGCCGGGGTCCTATCAAGATGAGGGCAAATGGGCTTTTGAGGTGGGATATTATTTCATTAACTATTTGTTTTTCAAATGGTTGGGGAGCAAATGAGCTGCCGGGCTGCCACCATGGATTGGATGATTCCAGTACTGGTTTTATGTCAGGTTCGACCATTACTCTAATATAATAGAGTTATTTGTTATAAATATGTCTGATATAGTTGAGTTATTTGCTATAGATATGTCTGATAAAATGGAGTTATTTGTTATAAATATGTCTGATATAGTCGAGTTATTTGCTATAGATATGTCTGATATAATGGAGTTATTTGTTATAAATATGTCTGATATAGTGGAGTTATTTGTTATAGATATGTCGGATATAGTAGAGTTATTTTCAGTAAATATGTCAAACATAATATATATAATTCAAAAATAACTCTTATTTAATAGACAATTATATAAATATACGTCCATTATATTAGATTTGTTCTAAATATGGGTTAACTGGCTATTGTCAGGCATAATAGTCATGTTTAAGTCTATTTTCTCTATTCTAACTCATGAATTGGTAACCGCCATTCAGTTAACAAGGATACGAGACAACCACCATGACCCCGGAAGAATCCTATGACATAATAGTAATCGGTGCCGGCCCCGCAGGCTCCACTGCAGCCATGTATGCGGCCCGCTCCGGTGCCAGTGTACTGCTGATAGACAAAAAGAAAGACCTCGGCTCCCCCATCCAGTGCGGCGGGTTCCTGCCTGATTATGAGGAACTCGGGGAACTTTTGCCTGGTGCCGAACTTCCATCTACCTTAAAGGATATCCCACCAAGCTGTGTTCATACCACAACCAGTATCCACAGGTTCCTGTCCCCTAACCTGGAACCAAAAGAGTTTGGAGTAGAGGCGTATGTGCTGGACCGCTCAAGGTTCGATAAGCACCTGGCCAGGGAAGCTGCAAAGGCAGGGGCAAAACTGATGGTGAGCACCCGTGCCGATTCTATTAAAGCGGATAATGTATCCATCAGGGGAGTAATGGGTGAGTTTAACATCCAGGCTAAGGTCATAATCGGTGCAGACGGCCCCATTTCAATGGTTGCGAAGACTGCCGGCCTTATCGATCGCAGTGATAATATGGGCCGGGCAGTGTCACTGGAGTACGAACTTACCGGGGTGGATATTGACAGGGATGCGGTGGAAATGTACTTCGGTCGTGACTATGCACCTGGCGGGTACGCCTGGATCATTAGCGAGGGCGGTGATGCTGCCAATATAGGTGTGGGCATCAGGCAGCCGTTATGCGAGCCCGGTGTTTCCACACAGGATTACCTGCACCGGTTCATGTACGAGCACCCGAGAGCTGCGCCCATGCTGGAAGGCAGCAGTATAACGGCAGTGATCAGCGGCATCGTACCTGTTGGAGGTGCACCGCCCAAAACGGTTGAAGGTAACATCATCATCTGCGGAGATGCAGCCGGACACCTGATAGCCACCAATGGCGGCGGCATACCTACTGCCATGGTTGGCGGGAAGATCGCAGGAGAGACAGCAGCGGATGCAGTGGCTGGAAAATGCCAGCTGGCTGAGTACGAGAACAGGTGGCGGGAACAGATGGGGCTGGAAATAAAAACGTCAGTGTATGTGAAGAAATTGATGGACGGGCTGATGCGCTCAGACCCAATGATGAGCACGGCCATGAAGATGCTGACCCCTGACCAGATGAAGGCTCTGCAGCGGGGAAGACTGCCCGAACCTGTAAAAAAGATGCTCAAGACCCTTAATACAGGTATAAGGTGATTAACCTTATGTTGATTGCTTGCATTATTATGCATAAGAGTGTACTTAACCAGAGAGTGAATGTAAAATGAACAAGGAAGACCCGGGAACGATCTGTTATCCTGCACATGGAAACCTGTACCTGAATATCACGAACAGGTGCACGTGCAACTGCATTTTCTGCATTAAGAACTATGCAGACGGGGTCTATGGCTATAACTTAATACTCTCAAGGGAGCCCGAAGTGGCTGAGGTTATCGAGGAACTGGGCAGACATGACCTTTCCGGGTATGACGAAGTGGTGTTCACAGGACTTGGAGAGCCCCTGTCCAGGCTTGATGATGTGCTGGAGATCACACGATGGCTAAAGGCCAGGGATGTCAGTGTGAGGATTGACACTATCGGGCATGCCAAACTCCAGTACCCCAACCGTGATGTTGCCCGTGAACTGAAAAAAGCGGGAGTTAATGAGGTTTCTGTCAGTCTTAATACTGATGACAAAGCGACCTATGACCAGCTGGTAAGACCCCGCAGGTACAGGGATGCTTATGAGTCGATGAAGGTTTTTTCCAGGGATCTGGTAAAAGAAGGTATAAACTTAAGGTTCACGGTGCTTGACCTGCCGTCAGTGGATATTGAGAAGTGCCGACGTATTGCAGAGGAGATCGGTGCATCGTTCAAGGTAAGAGGATATGGCGGACCAGTTATTGGTCAATGATTTGTTTACCATATTGTATAATTGACGTGTTGTTTTTTCACAATAGTGACGCTTTTATCTTGTAATGGGAAAGTTTTATATTTCCAATTGGTCAAGCTTCATATATGCAGGATATTCATGAACTGACAATTATATGTGGAATCGATAAGTCAGGGGCAAAAGAAGATGTTGAAAAGATACGCATATGCCCGGGCGAGATAATCGGTATTGTCGGTCCCACCGGTTCAGGTAAGAGCAGTCTTATCTGTGATATCGAGCAGCTTTCACAGGGAGATACCCCGACCCGGCGCAAAATCCTGATAAACGGAAAGGCACCTGGTAGGGATATCCGCACCGACCCCAGGAAAAAACGTATCGCCCAGCTTTCACAGAACATGCATTTTCTTGCAGATATGACTGTAGAAGAGTTCCTCAGGATGCATGCCAAGAGCAGGAACCGTAACTCTGACACGGTTGAGCAGGTAATTGACATTGCCAATACACTTACCGGGGAGTCTATCCAGCCAGGGCACCAGCTTACCATATTGAGTGGAGGGCAGTCCAGGGCACTGATGGCTGCCGATATTGCGGTAATAAGCGACTCGCCCATAGTGCTCATCGATGAGATAGAAAATGCAGGGATCAAGAAACAGGAAGCACTGAAACTGCTGGCTGCCGAAGGGAAGATCGTGCTGGTGGTAACCCATGACCCTGTTCTTGCACTTATGACCAAACGTCGTATTGTGATGCGAAACGGCGGGGTGCGGCAGGTCATCACTACTAGTACTGGTGAGATGAATGTCTGCAGTGAACTTGTCAAGCTTGATAATTACATGATGTCGCTGCGCGATACTATTCGGCAGGGCGGGCTGGTCGAGCAAGCTGTGGTAGTATGAAACTGGTGGTAGTAGCGGGCACGCCCGGTTCGGGTAAGACATCGGTACTGATGCATACCATCAGGTCGCTTAAACAGGCAGGCATGTCGCCTGCGGTGGTGAAGATAGACTGCCTGTGGACGGATGATGATAAGAGGTTTGAAAGGCTGGACATACCTGTTCGCATTGGATTGTCCAGGGACATGTGCCCTGACCATTTTGCCATATACAATACGGATGAGATGCTAACATGGGCCCGGGAGCAGGATGCCGGGGTACTTATCAATGAAACTGCCGGCCTTTGCCTGCGATGTGCGCCCTATCCTGACGGATGCCTTGCAGTGTGCGTGATCGATGTGACCACCGGTCCTAATACTCCCCTGAAGGTTGGGCCACTGCTAACTACGGCAGATGTGGTGGTGGCAACCAAAGGCGATATCGTGTCCCAGGCCGAACGGGAAGTGTTCAGGGAACGTGTCAATGAGGCGAACCCTGGTTGCCGGATTATAGAGGCTAACGGACTGAGCGGGCAGGGTGCATCAGAACTTGCAGAGGTGATAAGTGAGACGCCTGATGTGGGGAAGGAGCTTAACCTGCGGCATAATGCGCCGCTGGCCATATGCACGTTGTGCACTGGTGAGACACGTGTGGCAAAGAAACACCACATGGGCGTGCTGCGGCATATTGACGGTTTTACCGAGTACAGGGGGGAATGATGCAGGATGACGCAGGAGATTACAGATCTGCTGCCTGGATATAATTGCGGGGAATGTGGTTACCGGCAGTGCAGGGATTTTGCTGCTGCACTGCTTGAGGGAGAGGCGGAACTTGACGGCTGCCCCCACATGGCGTATGAGAAGTTAGCTTTAAATATTCCCGTGATACAGCAACTTCTTGGCGGTCCCGGACCCGGTATTAAGGATTCCAGGCATATTATTGGTGTTATTGACGGACTTGAAGCTGATTTTGTTTTTTCACCCCTGCCTGGTGAGCCGTCGTGCCGGGAAGACCTGCATCCCTTTGACCCGGAGGTGGGGCCGGAGGTGAGCGAGTATGTGCGGTACAGGCCGCTAGGTTGTCCTGTTACGCATTTTGCCAGGGTGCTGGATATGAAGCGGGGTATCATGACCGTTCATCTGGTTGGGCCTATCCACAGACTTGGCAGGGATGATGTGGCTTTTGAGGATATTGGCCTCTGTATGGTGATGGCATTTGATGGTATTGTCAGTAAGGGCAGGGTGCCTGATGTGGGCCAGACTGTGAAGTTTTTGCCTGAGCATTGTATGATGCAGAAGGTGCATTCGGGTGTGGTGGTGCATTCCGAAGGCAGCAGGTTGAGGATCGAGGGAATTGACCTGAAGGTGTGGTAGGCAGCCCAGCCTTTTTTTGTCCGGATGTTTTTTTACCAAACTCCTAAATGACCGATCGTTTCCTCCCCTCCCGCACTCCACTTCCCCCAAACCAGCGTTCAGTGCATGAGCAACAGCACCCGGTCCACAGCACCAAGGCCGGGCAGCCGGGGAAGTTAGTGACTCGATAAGCACAATAACTATATTAGATGTATAATAAATATTGTTACGTGACTGACCAATTGGAGAACTTCAAATGAGATTTAATATCATTTGTGAAACTGATGAAGATGGCAAATATGTTGTTGAATGTACCGACCTTCCTGGATGTTTGTCAGAAGGAGATACACTGGATGAGGCTATGGATAATATTAATGAGGCCATAGTAGGTTGCCTTACATCGAGGCTTAAGTGTGCAAAGGATAAGTTCCTTAAAAAAAGTCCTTCAAAGTTCCACGACCGGATCAATATTTCATTAGACACTGCGACGGCTGCTGAATATGCCTAAACTGCCAAGAGCCAGCGGGGATAAGCATGTGTCAGCTTTTAAGGCAGCCGGCTGGCAAGTGAACCATATTGAAGGGAGTCATTAGACCCTTATAAAAAATGATAGTGAGATTCATCTGTCTATACCTGTCCATAAAAATAAAACACTTGGTGTCGGTCTATTGAAGAAGTTGATAAATAAGGCGGGACTGACAAATGAAGAATATCTGGCATTTTTTTATGGAAAATGAGAATTTGGAGATGTACCGCGCGGGCCCCGTCTAATGTTTTGTCATGCAACCAGCGTGTGTGTTTTTGACTGTGTATAGTGGTTAACGTTTCTATATATTAAAGTCACTGTAAATCCCCGTACAAATGTACCGGGCCTGTATGCAGCGTTTATAAGGATTATTCACCCCATCTCAAGGTGAAATAACCCCACAAAAAAAAACCAAGGCAATCCAAGCCCAAACCGGACTCAGAAATACCCTTTCTTATGCATCAACTCAGCATTCAGCACACTGGCCCCTGCCGCGCCCCGGATAGTATTGTGCCCCATCACCATGTACCGAATACCTTCACGTATCCGGCCCACAGACACACTCATACCATCACCCGCATTCCTGTCCAGCCTGGGCTGTGGCCTGTCGGGCTCATCCCTCACAATAATCGGATGTTCAGGCTCGGTGGGCAGGTCTGAAAGACCAGGGTCAAAGTCCAGAAACGCCTGGCGCACCTTATCGGGCGTAGGGTCATCTGCCATGCCAGCCCACAATGCCTCCAGGTGCCCGTCCATCACAGGCACACGGTGACAGCTCGCACTGATATTAAAATCAGCAGGGATTATCTGGCTGCCATCGAACTCACCAAGGAGCTTCAAAGGTTCACTCTCCACCTTCTCCTCCTCACCGCCGATATACGGCACCACATTCTCCAGTATAGCCATACCCGGGATGCCGTCAAAACCCGCACCCGAAATGGCCTGCATGGACGCAATATTCACATTCTCAAGCCCGAACTGCATCAGGGGCTTTAAGGTCAAAGTGAACATAATGGTAGTGCAATTTGGATTTGTCACGATACATCCGTCCCAGCCGCGGTTGTCGCGCTGAACATCGATCAGCCCTAGATGCTCCGGGTTGACCTCAGGTATCATCAGAGGTACATCTGCCTCCTTCCTAAACGCACCTGCATTGCTGGCAACCACACAGCCCGCCTTGACAAAATCAGCTTCCACCTTTTTTGCCATGTCTGCAGGCAGTGCAGAGAACACCAGGTCAGCATCCACTGCTCCAACGTCAACCGGTACCACTTCGACATCGGCTACTTCTTCAGGTATCTGTGACTCCAGCCGCCAATTGGCAGCGTCACGGTATTTCTTTCCTGCTGAGCGCTCAGATGCTGCCAGGGCAGTGATCTCAAACCAGGGATGGCTGGCAAGAGCCTCAATAAACCTCTGTCCTACCGCTCCTGTTGCACCTAATACGCCTGTTTTGATTGTTTCAGTCATTGGCCAACCTCCGGAAAAAGTAAAAATTAATCGAATATTGATCATCAATTTGATGAAATTGCGGAAGTTGGACATGCATCCACGCACAATCCGCAATCAGTGCACTCATCACTAATAACCGCAATGTCATCGTCATTCATTAAGATGGCTTCCTGCAGATATTCATCCACGCAGGTTTTGCATCCTACAGATTCATCTGTATCTACTTTTACTTGCATCTTTTTTTCTCAAACCAGGCACGTAGATATGTTGCCCGATTTGAAAATATATCTGTGTGCTTATTCTTCCATCGAAATTGCTTCAGTGGGACATGCATCCACACACATTCCACAATCTGTGCACTCATCCGCATTTACCACAGCAATATCATCATCGTTCATTGAAATGGCTTCTGCAGGGCATTCATCCACACATGTTCCGCATCCTGTACATTCATCAACATTTATTTTTGCTACCATATGATTTCTCTCCTTTCATACCCGGTAAATATATCCCGGTCAGAAATAATCAATTGAAGAGGTAAAATAAATACCTTGCGATTATTAACCTGCATCCGTCAGGAAGGCTATTTAACTTAACCTCTCATAAGTGAAGCGAATGAACCAGAACCACGCACTTAACGGCAAACTGGACTGCCATATCGTGAAACTGGAACCTGATAGTAAGGAGACACTTTACAACACCAGTTTCTATGGTAACCCAAAAGACGATTTCCTTGAACTGACCCTCATCGAAGCTGCCTACCTCACCTACAAAGGCAGGATCAAGGTCACCAGGGATAAGAAGGGACTTGATTTCAAGGACCTGATCAGCTATGCAAGTATGGAAAAAGAGAATTTTGAAGTGAAATACATCGTCTACAAAGACATGCGTGAAAGGGGTTATTTCATAAAGCCAGGAGTCACGGATTTCAGGGTATATCCCAGAGGAGGTCGGCCCGGTAAAACCCCTTCGAAATATTTCGTATACACACTCTCCGAACGTAATCCCATGCCCTTAAAAGATCTGGTACGCCAGCTTGAGACCACAGCCAACATGCGCAAGGAACTTGTGATTGCTGTAGTGGACGAAGAAAGTGACATCACCTTCTACGGTGTGAAGCTTCGCACAATGAAAGGTGATATGAATGAAAATGTCCCGGGTAAGGGTATTGAGGCCACCCTCCTGGAAGACAGGGTCATGGTCTGGGATGCCGACGCCTCTGCCCTGCTGCACAAACAATTCTTTTACGGTAAACCCCTGGATGAAATCCGCCTCCAGTTATCATTAGTTGAGGCAGCATATTTGCAGGAGAAAAATGTACTGGACCTCAGTGACAGCAGCGGGGACTATCTACTCGCCAGCATGGAATTTGCAGATAGTGCAATCGATGTGGAAAGCGATTTCCAGGAAAAACTGGCAGTTTACAGGGACCTGAGGGATTCGGGGATGGTAGCCAAGACCGGGTATAAGTTCGGCACCCATTACCGGGTTTATAATAAAATTGACGGATTGGATACGATGATGCATTCCCAATTCCTTGTACATGCAGTGAACATCGAACATGTGTTCAACCTGCCCCAGCTATCAAGGGCGATCAGGCTTGCCCACAGTGTGAGAAAACAGATGGTTTTTGCCTGGCAGAGGGGAGAAGAGATCATGTACCTGGAGATCGGCAGGATAAAGATGTAATAAAAATTCAGCTGTGCCTGTTTTCCATCTTCTTTCCAAACATTTCTACAAGCCCGAAACATCCGGTAAGCATCATATCACCGTGAGGTGCTGCAAATTCCACATCAAGCACTGAATCTTCCATAATCTGGCGGTTGGGACCTGTTACTATCACTGATTCGATGTTTGAGAACCCCACGGCCTGCCGGATATAACAACCATGCCCACCATCGTTGAAAATGTCATCGAAACCAAGTTCTCCATCACATAACCGCCTGATAAGCCCATCCATCTTTTGTGCATCCACATTCCGGGTGTGATGCTCGAACAATGCCAACATCCTGTTCCCGGCCACCACTGCAGCCAGGGTATGCCCGTTGCCTATGTTAACTACAGTCACCGGGCCGCCGGAACTGCCTGTCAGCGCTCCGCAAATGGCAGCAGGTCCAGTATCCATGAGCAGAACATTGTTCCCTGGCTGTTTTAAGGTCTCCATGACTGCCTGCATCCTGGAAAGGTGGGGCGGCACCTGGTTCAAATGAGCGAAGCGCTCCAGTTCGCCGCCCTGCTCCAGCAGCTCCCTGAAATGCCTAAACCTGAACACGCGATTGCTCATGTCAGGAGCTTCACCGTGATCCTGTACTGCCACTGCAAAGTCCCTGGGTAGTTGTGTCCCGAACAGCCCCAGTGCTGTGCCAAGGGCATGGGTATCCACATCACACATCTCGATCTGCTCTGCCCCCCCGGGTATCGTGTCCTCCCCGCCCACCAGCGTCACACCCATTTGCTTCACTTTCTCCAGATTATCGTGTATGGTCAGGGCAGCATCCGGTCTGGCATAAACCTTCAGTCCTGCCCTTATATGTTCACGTACAGCCTTGCCCGACGGACCGCCGCCCATGGTAGTACCAGTGAGGAATATATCACGCCCTGCACCTGTGGCATGGCTGATACGCTGTGCAATTATCCGGGTCTGGGAGGGCAGCACCATCTTGATATTGTTCTCTATGTGCTGTGCATCGTCGTACAGCAGTATGTCCTGTGTACCCATTCCTACGTCAATAGCCATTATCTGCATAGAATAGATTAGTTCATATAATCCATGACACATAAATCTCTTCATGCCCTGGGACGATACACCTGCACAACACAAGAAGAATGCTCCTGCATCAGTGAAATTCGCAATTATCACAGTGAGCACATCCAGATATGAGACCTATGGCAGTGTATCCGAGCCACGGCTTGCTGATGACATATCCGGAAACGTTATGATGGATCTGATATCAGGTTCAGGTTTTGATGTGAAGGCATATTCACTACTGCCTGACAATGAGACCTTGATTGCCGGGCATGTCCGGGAACTGACAGGCACAGATATAGATGCAGACATGGGTGCGGATATCGATGCTATCGTTATCAGTGGCGGTACCGGTCTTGCGCCCGAAGACGTGACCTTAGAAGCGGTGGAACCACTTTTTGACAAGACCATTCCCGGTTTTGGTGAACTGTTCAGGCTGAAAAGCCTGGAAGACGTAGGGACTGCTGCTATGCTCTCCAGGGCATCTGCCGGGATTGCGGGTAGATGCGTGGTATTCTGTTTACCCGGCTCACCGGCAGCGGTCGAGCTTGCCTTAAAGGAGTTGATTATTCCGGAGGCACCCCATATAATTAAGCACATTTGATAGATTGACAGAGTAGATAATACGATTCGCCAGAACTTAAACGAAAACTATATCTAACAATGTAAACTACAAAAATATAATATGATAAATATAGGGTAAACATCTGTGTACGTTTGTGGAGTCTATTGAGCTTCCAAATTGGTGATTTACAATTATATGTTTGAAATGGAGGATGTGTATGCAGGGAAATCAAAACTTTGATAATGATGTTATTGTCGGAAATCGGTATAGACTGAGGGATATGATAGCTCACCAGTCACATATGATAACGTGTGTTCTGCTTATAATTACAGGACTGTACATGGCTATACAGTTCAATACATGTAGCTTACATGCATGGGAGTTGATGTCATTTCAAACCCTCCGTCTGATCCATGTGATTGCAGGTATCCTGTTCCTGGTGATCAACTGGACATTCATACCGTTCAATCTGATAACCAGCGGTCACCTGCTGAATGACTTATTCGGCCCGAAAGATATTACCAGGCTCTATCAAGCCATTGTTGGCGTATTTAAACCCCCTGAGGAATATCCAAAATACACGATTTACGATAAAACCACTGGTCATTATAAAAATAAACTTCATCCGGGTTATAAACTTATGGTGGTATTTGAAGCAATGGCCATTCTCTTTATTGGCCTGACAGGCATCATAATGATAGACCTGAAATTCGGATTTATGAATTTTGATATACCTGTATGGAATAATTTTATGGCCTGGTTCGTTAATGACATAACCGGCAGTGCAGCTGCAGTTATCGGCATGAGCGGAGTGCAGTTGATCAGGACAATACACTTGTGGGCTACATACTGGTTTGTGCTTGAACTCATCATTCATCTGGGATTCCTGGGAACAGATCCGAGGATGTCACAAAATGTTAAGGCCTTGTTCATAACCGGTAAGGAGACTATGAACGAATACGTAGAAGTTGTTGAGGGTGCACACGAAGAACATAAGAAAAAACCACGGGAGAAAAGACCACTGATCGTATTCAGGTGAACACTTGACAATAATGAGTACCTACTTTAACCTATGCTATTATTAAAACGAAAAGTTAATAATAGCATAAGGGAGATGGAAATCAATAATTATACACAAAATATTTAAAGGAGGAGAAAATTTGAAGCAAATTAAAGTTTTGCTATTATTAATAGTAATATTCTCAATGGTCGCTGCGGTTCAAGCAGATGTGCCACAATATGAGACAGTAAGTAAAATGGCAGAAGACACGAACTGTAAGGCGGTCTGCCATAACCAGGATACGCATGTGATACATGAAATGACATCAGCCACATGCCAGGGATGTCACGGTGCAACATTGACCGATCGACAACCTTCATGTTACAATTGCCATACAGGTTCGATACATAATGTTCACTTAAAAAAGGTACAAACTGAGGATTGTTCGTACTGCCATGAAGGGCTTGATAGTTTACATTTGGAAATGATGTCAGATACCCTGTGTGCACACTGCCACGGCGACCTGCTGGACGTTCACGGCGGACCAACAGAATCTTGTGGTGAGTGCCATGGTTCAGCAGCGGATATTGTTTCACCAATTACAAGTGCTGGCGATGTAATTGTTTGCCAGGGCTGCCACGCCTCTGCAGATGTTGCTATACTTCACGGCGAGGCTTCTGATCCGAATTCATGTTACAAGTGCCATAGGCCTGGTTCTGTCAATGTGACCGCAGCTGAGATCCCTCACTTTATCCATATTCCTGATGTAGCATGTGAAAAATGCCACATAGACCAGGGTACGGAAAAGATCATGATCCCGGAATGTGTGCTATGCCACGCTGTTGAAACACTTCATGGATACAACCAGATATCCCTTAAAACCTCCAGTACTGGTTTGAAGTGTTCGGTATGCCACCCGATGGTAGCAGATGAACCAGATGAACCAGATGCAGCAGCACCGACTCCGGTCGATACTGATACATCCGAGCCTGTGGACACTACCACCGAAGGTGACGAGGGAACTCCAACTCCAGGGTTTGGAGTCTTGGCGGCATTGACATC
>Ga0255457_1049_pt1 | contig 21099 bp, 16 predicted proteins | sample ANMaggQBNCT02L10_FD_182650 | JGI IMG/M metagenome (GOLD analysis project Ga0255457, IMG submission 182650) | Sediment cell enrichment communities from methane seep in Santa Monica Basin, California, United Staets - ANME aggregate JGI... | ecosystem: Environmental > Aquatic > Marine > Cold seeps >...
AAAGAAACCGCAAAGGAGATTGTCGAGTTGATTAAAGAGTTCCTGAAGGAACGAGGTTTGGAATTGTCGGAGGAAAAGACTCACATTACTCATATCAATGACGGCTTTGACTTTTTGGGCTGGAATTTCCGTAAATACGGAGGAAAGCTCCTGATAAAGCCATCCAATAAGTCGATTGGTAATATCACCCGTAAAATCGGTGATGTAATCAAACGAGCAAAGGCATGGAAACAGGAGAACCTCATCAATGTATTGAATCCCATTATTACTGGTTGGTCGAATTATCATCGATCGGCAGTATCCAAAGAGATATTCGGCAAATTAGATCATATTGTCTGGAATATGCTCTGGAGATGGGCTAAGAGGAGACACCCGGATAAAGGTAATACGTGGATCGCTAATAAATATTGGCATTCTGAGGGAACTCGGAATTGGGTATTTTCTACGAGAAAGAATAGAATGAAATTGTTCTCGGATACGAAGATTGTTCGGTGTGATGGCTTGAAATTGGATAAAAACCCCTATATTGACCAAGACTACTTTAACTTACGGAACTGCTGCCCGATACTGTAAGGGTTATGAGACGCTTGAGCGGCATGAGGTAAAAGTCTCACGTACCGTTCTAAGATGAGGAGGAGCGGGTAACCGCTCCCTCCTTAATCGGCGTGTGGGTAACTGAGAAAAACGTCGTAATCCATAATATCATCCATTTGGATCTTATTTAACACGGCATCGGTTGTTTCCATCTGGCGGGCTTGGTCTTACATAGCCTGTTCCGTTATATCGCGGGATTCAGTTCGTAAGCTTCATATCCAGCCGCCCCGAGCAGTTCCGGAATAATGCGGACGGACTTGCGGTCGTAATCCTGTATGTCCATAGGAAGCTCCTTCCATGGAATCAGATGGGGTGTGGTCTTCTTTTTGATGTTCTTTTCACCCTCTTTGTAGATCCATCCCTGCAGGATCTTCTGCCAGTTCCACCGGGCATGTTCCAATTCCGCCATCGTTTCGATCTGTTTCTCATCCAGCGTGAGCAGCTTTGGTTCAGCATCTTTTTGCAGGCGCCAGACCCCGTAGCCGATACCCCTTAGCAGTACTGGAATTCTGCCCGCATAATCGAGGTTTGCCTCCTTCATGTCGTCGGGCAGGGCGTCGAACTCAACCATCGACGGGTTCGTTTTAAGCGTATCCCCTTCCTTGCCACGCTCTTCGATATACCTCTCATGGACGATCCGGGCGAGGCGATCGACTATGTGCGGATCATCGAGCTCTTCAACCTCTTCCATGCGGTATATCTCGTAGCCAAGTTCCTTCACCTTCAGGATTACCGGGATCGCATAGATGCTCTGTCGGTTATATACCTTAATATCATCAGGGAGTTCATCGAAGCTGACCAGATATGGGGTGATTTTGTTACCAATGTCCTTTTTCTCGCCATATACCCATCCCAGAAGCCTCCGTTCCCGGCAAAAACGATCATGTTCCATGCTGGCAAGCTTCTCGACCTCTTCATCCGTTATGTCAGGCGTACGTGCTGTCCTGCCATGAGGAATCCTGCGGATACCGTGGTTGATGGCTCTAAGCTTGTTGGGAATGTCTTCGGCAGCATCGATGTTGGACTGTTTAAAATCATCCGGCAGATCCTCAAAAGGTACCGTGGTATCCGAGGATGTTCCCTCAGCCTTGCGATGCTCTGCATAATCCTCATGGATGAGCTTGGCAACAGGCATGACCATATCATCCTCCTTCTGCAGATAAGAGGTTTCTTCAGGGTTCGGCAGGTCCTGCATACGTAGCATCGATTGATATCGTCTCATCTTTGTCAAGAACAGGAACTCGTCCGCGTCCACATGCAGGTCAAGCTGTTCTCGCACAGGAAGAGCGGAAAGATCGTATCGCTTCTTGCCTTCGAGGCGGCTCATCTCGATCAGGGCATTCATGGATCGGGTGCCATGCTTGTATTTTGTTACGTATAACATTGCCCGCAGGACCCCTTCATCAATGTTCAGCTCACCTTTGTAGTTTAAAAGTCCGGAAGCTCTTGGTTCATTCTTCAGTGACGTTCGCAATATCTTTGCTCTGCGAATGGTGAAGACATCATCGTAATCGTTTTCCCTGCGCTGGCGGTTAGGTCCCATGACGTTGATATGACCCCGGAGCCGGCTGACGAAGTCGGGTCCTTTGGCATCCCGAAACGCCTTCTTTGCATCTTCTTCTTTCACATCCTCCTCTGGGGGCTGCGATTTATCATTGCCTTCTTTGAATGAGACCGCGGATGAGTCGTTCTCAGGGAGGTTTCGGACGAAGTTCTTGTAGGTGGATTTCGTGCCGCCTGCAAACACAAAGATCGCGTTTCCGATGGGATGAGTGGATTCTCCGTCCCTGAACTCGCCATCCTGCATGGGTGCCAGGAAGTATTTCAGCCATCCGAGGCGCTGGTCATCCAAAGCCGAATCGAATTCATCGAAGAAGACAAACGGCACCTTACCTTCGAGGACGATGTCTCGCACGTCATGGAATGCAGCGACCAGATCCTGATAGTTGCCAAATTGGGAGATGTTGAATATTATACGTTTAAGTTGATCCCCATCTCTGTCGATGTCTTTGAGTATCTGCTTAACACCAAACGATTTACCAGAGCCAGGTGGACCGAAGACCGCGAAGCACAGAGGTTGTTTGGGTTTGGGATTGGCAAGAAACTCGATGATAAGCTCCCGGATCGCACTGTAGCTTTCTATCTCGGCACGATCGATGGTAGTCAATTCGCCAAATACACCCATCGGCACACCTTCCAAACTTTTGTCTCCTTTGATGACGATCTCCTCTGCCACGCGCTGCCATGTGTTGTAGGTCTTTTGATGAAGAATCCTGCAGAAGTTGGGGTCAGGATCCTTCAGATCCCCTGGACGCTCGATAGGGCAGGAAGTATAGGCAGGATTGGCGCTACTCTTCAAGAGTATCTGCTCGAGTGGGTATTCGATTCCAGTGTCGGTCTCAACATATCCGGCTTCAAGAAGCGCACGCGAATAGCCGAGCCCCTGCTCGATTCCAGCCTTTATGCCATAGATACCGTCTTTTGCCAGATGTCTGACAATAGCTGCAGTGAAGATTGAGGTGAGTCCCATCATACGCCCATCAATCCGGGCAGCGAACCCGCCCTCAAGCAAGGATGGATCGAAAATGAGTGTAGTATTAGCATTCTCTCCACCGCGAAGAAGGATAGCTCCGTCAGTACCAAAGAGCACTATGAGGTACGGACACTGCTGCAACTCCTTGAGTTCATCCAATCTATGTAGTTGAAACACAAAGTCTTTGGCAGTGCGCTCCCACGAGAGCGACTTACTGATATGCACTCCACTGGTCTGGCGGAGATTACTGGCGTTGATAATCATGATCAAGTTATCAGGAGAATTTTTGCTCACTTCCCTCCAGAGCGCACCCGTGTTGAGAGGGCTACTCCTCTTGTAGACGATGATGGGATCTCCCATACACTTCAGGGCGCCACCCCAGACATCCCTGTGATCTTGAAACACGTTACCAGCATCGTCAAGCACGATGATATCGGCATCCTTGAAGCCATTTTCTGGCAGCAGTGGCTCAAGGGAACCGGTTCTGGGACCGATATATCCAAGTGAATTACTGATGCGCAAAACATTCTCCTCAACGCCCCGAACCTGGAACCTGTCCAGCATCACATTGGAGTGAATCACCTTCTCAGGTGGAATATCCCTCAGCGGTTCTGGCAACTGTGGTCCCGCCACTCTGGCTGGGATTCTTTCTGCTTCAAGCGACTGCCTGATAAACTCGGTCAACAATGCCGCACCACCCCGGAGTGCGTCGGCTTTTGATGAAGTGTGCAGGCGCAAGTTCTCGCCTTTGTCGCTGGCTTTGATAGGGTACATAAACCAATCAACGGTCACGTCTCCGGCAACCACAACCACAGGTTCTTTTTCTAGCATGTCTCATCCTCTCTTCTGATTTGTACTGCTTTTCTTCCTTTGATTGTAATTTTTAATGAATAAATAAGTTTATGTTATAACTTTTTTTTATCAGCTTTACACCTCTATACGATGAAATCTGTTAAGAAATACTGCATTTTGAATGTACTTTTAGTAGGCCTGACTGTAGCGTCTGGCATAGATGACAAAAAAGCGTTACAGCAGCTTGCTGAATACTGACATGAAGAGGACCATATCAAACTAATAATAGAATATTTCACAATCAAGTTAAACTCAGATAATAATCCGCGATTTATGGAATGTAAAAACAAAAGAGAGAAACCATTTATATTTAGTGCATTATTCTCTTTAGATATATTGAACATTTCTTCTGATGACGAATTGTCTCAGGGGAAATCAGGTGAAAATTGTAATTATGTAAATCTCCTGTGGTTATGGGGTAACAATGTCGGGAACAACAAATCAGAAACTAACCTGTCCAGAATGTAATTCTGAAAATGTCACATTCAGTGAAAAGCGGCAGGCTTACGTGTGTGTTGATTGCCTTCATGAATTTACTATTACATCCTTCGGTCATCCCCGTATATTCATCTCCTATGCTAGAGAGGATGGAGAAGAGTTTGCCAGGAAGCTGCGTCGCTGCCTTGTTGAGAAGCATGGTTTTTCGGTGTGGCAGGACCGCACTGAAATGCAAGTGGGAGATGCCTGGTGGCAACAGATCGAATCGGCCCTAAGAAACGAACATGTGGAGTATCTTGTCCTGGTAATGACACCTGCCGCAATGACATCACAGATTGTGCGAAAGGAATGGCGGTTGGCCAGGCAGGAAGGTGTGTGTGTACTTCCTGTGATAGCCTCACCTGACCTTGATATTGACAGCCTTCTTCCCTGGATGCGTGCTACTCAGTTTGCAGACCTCAGTGTACCTGAGGAGAAACAAAGATTTATAAGAATACTTGAAGGCCCATGCCAGATCCAACGTGTGCCATTTATGGTAGAAGATCTTCCCGGGGATTTTGTACCGCGAGAACATGAATTTAAACAGATAGTATCAGGTTTGCTGGATACGCAGCGAGAGGAAACAGTTGCCATTACTGCTGCGCTGCGGGGAGCCGGTGGATATGGACAAACCACGCTTGCACAGTTCATATGTCATGATGAGCACATCCAGGAGGATTTTGTACCGCGAGAACATGAATTTAAACAGATAGTATCAGGTTTGCTGGATACGCAGCGAGAGGAAACAGTTGCCATTACTGCTGCGCTGCGGGGAGCCGGTGGATATGGAAAAACCACCCTTGCACAGTTCATATGTCATGATGAGCGCATCCAGGAGGATTTTTATGACGGTATTCTCTGGGTGACGCTGGGAGAGAAGCCAGGAGATCTCATAAAATATGTGGAAGAATTTATCCGTATCCTCAGTGGTGAACCCTCCGGATTAATATCTCTTCAGGCTGCAACAGCCCGCTTGATAGAGTTATTAGCCGACCGTCATATTCTGATGGTCGTTGATGATGTGTGGAATAGCGCACATCTTAGACCGTTTTTACAGGGTGGCCCCCTATGTGCCCGGCTAATTACCACACGGAACCTGGATACTGTGCCTGCCAATGCCATAAAAGTTAATGTGGATGCCATGCAGAAGCACGAAGCGACTGCCCTGCTGGCGGCCGGTCTGCCTCCCGGACACGAAGACGATCTGCGGCGGCTTGCAGCCCGGCTGGGTAAGTGGCCGTTATTGCTCAAACTGGTGAATGGTGCACTGCACCACCGTGTCCATAATACAGGCCAGGAAATGGCCGATGCGCTGATGTATGTCAATACTGCATTAGATAAACGTGGCCTTACCTTTTTCGATGCCAGGGACGCTGCTGCACGAAATCAGGCTGTGGAAAAAACCCTTGGGGTGAGCATTGAACTTCTTAAGCCTGATGAATGTGTCATGTATGGCGAACTGGCTGTGTTCCCTGAAGATGTGTATATTCCCCTGACCACCCTGGAACAACTCTGGAGCAGGATCGGTGGACTTGATAAATTCGATACAGAAGATCTGTGTGATCGTTTGATGCGACTATCACTGTTACTGAACTTTGACCTTACCACACGTCATATCCGCTTGCACGATGTAATTCGACAATACCTGATCCAGAAGCGAGGAGACCATCTGCCCCAACTCCATAACCAGTTTCTTGAAGCCTATTCATCGGATATTCCCCGATGGTCCGAGCTCCCTGCCCAAGAAGTATATCTGTGGAATAATCTTGCGTATCATCTCATAGAAGCCGTTAGAGACGATGAGCTGCGGCAGCTGCTCCTTGATTTCGATTGGCTGCAGGCAAAGCTGGATGCAACTGATGTTAATTCTTTGATCATCGATTATGATCACCTGCCTGATGATCACACTTTGCGCATTGTACAGGGTGCGATCCGTCTTTCTGCACATATACTGGCCAAAGATAAGAACCAACTTGCAGGACAACTTCTGGGCCGGTTACAATCCTTTAAGGAACCTGAGATACAATCAACGCTTGAAAAGGCAAGAAAATACAGAAATAGTACGTGGCTGCATCCCCTTACCGCCAGTTTAACACCCCCGGGTGGTCCGCTTTTACGCACCCTGGAAGGCCATACCGGCTGGGTCAGGGCTGTGGCGGTGACAAATGATGGAGCGAGGGCAATTTCGGCATCAGACGACACTACACTCAAAGTATGGGACCTGGAAACAGGGGAGCAGATACGCACCCTGGAAGGCCATACCGACTGGGTCAGGGCTGTGGCGGTGACAAATGATGGAGCGAGGGCAATTTCGGCATCAGACGACAAAACACTGAAAGTATGGGACCTGGAAACAGGGGAGGTTCTCGGTACTTTCAACGGGGATAGTGCTCTTTATGCCTGCTCTGTTTCGCCTGATGGAAATACCATTGTTGCGGGTGAGGCTTCAGGGCGGGTGCATTTTTTACGGCCTGAGGGAGTGAGGTAATGGCTTCACAAATGGAACAACAAGACATAACCTGCCCAAAATGCGATTCTGAAGACGTAGTCTTCAGTAAAAAACGGCAGCATTATGTTTGTCCTGACTGCAGCCATGAATTTGTCATCGAGATGAAAATCTCTAAACGCCGCATCTTCCTCAGCTACGGCCATGACGAATATGTAACTCTGGCTGAACAGTTGAAAAATAATCTTTAGGAGCGAGGACATGAAGTATGGTTTGACCTGGACCGCTTAAAACCCGGAGGAGATTGGGAAATCTATATTGAGGAAGGGATTGAATGGGTTTCTGAATTTCCCGGCAGTGGTTGTTGTGTTCTCCTGATGACACCCCATTCAGTACGTCGTCCCGATGGCTATTGTCTCAACGAGATTGCCAGAGCCCTGGAGAGAAATCTACCAATTATACCGGTTATGGCAGTCTGGTCAGAACCACCCCTATCCATCTGCCGCATCCAGTGGCTTGATATGCGTGATTGTGTTCCGCTTCAGGATCGAAGGACCAGTATGAAGCTAAATTCCAGCGACTTGTAGAAGCACTGGAACAGAACCGCCTGGATTTCGAAGGGGCTCAGGCAAGGCTAATTCAGCGCCTTCAGCCTCTGGAATTTGATGCTGATATCATCAGGCATCTGGCAAGATTTACCGGCCGCCAGTGGCTATTTGATCATATAGATGAATGGCTGCAGGATTCCCATGCATCGCGGGTGTTCTGGATTACAGGAAATCCAGGTGTTGGCAAGACTGCCATAGCTGCGTGGCTCCTTACACATCGCCGTGAAGTGGCTGCTTTTCATCTTTGCCAGCATGGACACAAAGATAAATCCAATTCACGCAAGACAATACTTTCTATTGCCTATCAGCTCAGTTCCCAGCTTCCCGATTATCAAGAGCGTTTGAATAGTCTTAATCAGGAAGAAATAGTCACGGAAGATAATGCAAAGACATTATTCGATAATCTCATTGTACAACCTCTTTCAGGCAATTTTCCTCATCCAGGTCGTACCATCATTATTCTCATCGATGCTCTTGATGAAGCCACTGAAGGAGACAGGAATGAACTTGCTGATTTTATAGGCTCTGAATTTGATAAAACACCTGAATGGATTCGACTCATAATCACCAGCAGGCCAGAGCCAGAGGTGAACCATCCTCTACAGGCTTTTACTCCTTACATCCTTGATGCTTCCACTTCAGAAAATGAAGATGATATTCGCACTTTTCTTCAAAAAGAACTGGTGCCCTTTGCAGGAGGGAAGGAACCGTCGATGGATATTATCGATATTATCATCTCTCTTAGTGAAGGAGTTTTTCTCTATGTTGAATGGATCCGCAAAGAATTGGAATTGGGGAGGCTTTCCCTTGATAGATTGAACGGGTTTCCAATGGGTCTGGGTGGCATATATGCTCAATTTTTCAAGAGGCAGTTTCCTGATACTGATATATTTGAAAGGAAGTATAGGTCTGTTTTGGAAATCATAGTGGCAGCCCGTGAGCCATTAGGATTGGATTATATTTCTTCTATTTTTAACTGGTCGGATTATGAACAAGTGAAGATTATGGATGCTTTAGGTTCATTATTTCCCATATTTGCCAATAAGATTCAGCCATTTCACAAATCGGTTTTAGACTGGCTGACTGACCAGAGAAGGGCAGGTCCATATTTTATCAGCACACGGGAAGGACATAAATGCCTGGCTGATTATGGGTGGCAGGAATATCAAAGTGGTATTGACAGTATGTCAGGATATTCGGTTGTTCATCTGCCAGCCCATTTATCGTTACTGGAGAGAAAGAAGAATTTGCATAAGCTTCTCCTTGATTTTAACTGGCTGCAAGCCAAGCTGGAAATAACAGATATTACCTCTCTGGTATCAGATTATAATCATTTGCCCGACGATCCTGTTCTCAATCTGGTGCAAGGGGCTTTACGATTATCGGCCCATGTTTTGGCATGGAATAAAAAACAATTACCATGTCAGCTGTTGGGCCGTCTGCAAATGTTACAGGAAACTGAAATACAATCAATGCTGGAGCAGACATATGGATATAACAATAGTACTTGGCTGCGCCCTCTAACAGCCAGCCTGACACCTCCGGGTGGTCCGTTAATCCGTATCATGGAAGGCCATAACAGCTGGGTCAATGCTGTGGCGGTTACCCCTGATGGCCGTCAGGTGATTTCAGCATCATACGACATGACGATAGTATGGGACCTGCAAACAGGGGAACATATACGCACCATGGAAGGCCATAGCAGTTCGGTCAGTGCTGTGGTTGTTACCCCTGACGGCCGTCGTGCGATTTCAGGATCACACGACAAGATGCTCAAAGTATGGGACCTGGAAACAGGAGAAAACATGCACACCATGGAAGGCCATAGCAGCTCGGTCAGTGCTGTGGCCGTTACCCCTGACGGCCGTCGTGCGATTTCAGCATCATACGACAAGACAATCAAAGTATGGGACTTGGAAACAGGGGAAAACATGCACACCATGGAAGGCCATAACAACCGGGTTAATGCTGTGGCCGTCACCCCTGACGGCAGGTGTGTGATTTCAGCATCATACGACAAGACACTCAAAATATGGGACTTGGAAACAGGGGAGAACATACGCACCATGGAAGGTCATAGCAGCTCGGTCAGTGCTGTGGCCGTCACCCCTGACGGCAGGTGTGTGATTTCAGTATCATACGACAAGACACTCAAAGTATGGAACCTGGAAACAGGGGAGAACATACGCACCATGGAAGGCCATAACAACCGGGTTAATGCTGTGGCGGTTACCCCTGACGGCCGTCGTGCGATTTTAGCATCACACGACAACACACTCAAAGAATGGGACTTGGAAACAGGGGAGAACATGCATACCGTGAAATGCAACAACAGCTTGGTCATGGCTGTAGCGGTTACCCCTGACGGCCGTCACGTGATTTCAGGATCGCTCGACAAAACGCTCAGAGTATGGGACCTGAAAACGGGGGAGAACATGCACACCATGGAAGGCCATAACAACCGGGTTAATGCTGTGGCGGTTACCCCTGATGGCCTTCGTGCGATTTCAGGATCATACGACAGTACGATAGTATGGGACCTGGAAACAGGGGAACATATACGCACCATGGAAGACCATAACAACCGGGTTAATGTTGTGGCGATTACCCCTGACGGCCGTCGTGCGATTTCAGGATCACACGACAACACGTTCAAAGTATGGGATTTGGAAACTGGACAGGATACATGCACTATGGAAGGCCATAACGATCGGGTCATGGCTGTGGCGGTTACCCCTGACGGCCTTCGTGCGATTTCAGCATCATACGAGACACTCAAAGTATGGGACTTGGAAACAGGGGAGAACATACGCACCATGGAAGACCATAACATGGCTGTGGCGATTACCCCTGACGGCCTTCGTGCGATTTCAGCATCATACGACATGACACTCAAAGTATGGGACTTGGAAACAGGGGAGAACATGCGCACCATGGAAGACCAGAGCATGGCTGTGGCGATTACCCCTGACGGCCTTCGTGCGATTTCAGCATCGCTCGACAAGACACTCAAAGTATGGGACTTGGAAACAGGGGAGAACATGTGCACCATGGAAGGATGCAACAGCCAAGGCAGTGGTGTGGTGATTACCCCTGACGGCTGTCGTGCGATTTCAGCATCGTTTGACAACACACTCAAGGTATGGGACCTAAAAACAGGAAAGATTATTACCGAGTTCAGTGGGGATGAGCCTATTTGTTCCTGCGCTGTTTCGTCGGATGGCGTGACTATAGTTTCCGGGGAGAGCTCGGGCAGTGTGCATCTTTTGCGACTTGAGGAAAAGGAACCCCATCCCGGTAATCAGGTGTGAAAAAAATCATGACGGCAATCGTTAACTGGAGATTGGCTAACTCTCCTTCATCCCTTCACGTAATATTTTTTCTATCATAGATTGAGTCTCAGGGTCTGTCATTAACAAAGATAGTGCATCCGGGATTTGTTTACTCGTTTCCGTTATTTCCTTTGCCATTCCCTGATCAAGCACCAAGCTGCATTGTGAACAGAATCGATCAGAAGGTTTTAGAACATTGTTACATCGTGGACAACGTTCGAGTGTAACCTGGCGTTTATTCTCGGTCTTCAATCCGTACCGCTCGAAAATCTTGTTATTTATCTCCTCGTCTGTGAAATTTGCATATATATTTAGCATCTGCATCGAACCACGGGACCAAACGGCCCGGTCCACTGTCACCGACCGACATCCATTAAAACAAGGGTGCAACGCCGTTTATTTCATAAGTTAAAATACCTCGGAATGTGGGCTTTTTGTACATTAGGACATAAAAGCCTCGGGGGGGATTTGAACCCCCGACCTAGTGATTACAAATCACTCGCTCTGCCGGGCTGAGCCACCAAGGCACTATTTTGTCTGATAAAAGTGGACGCTTGAAGGTTATAATGGCACATAAAATCTTCGGTGTTCTGCCCTACGACATTGGATATGATTGTAATTCATATTTATATTTAATTGCGAAGTAGTGTCGTTTGGAGTACAGTCTGCCTGATAAGCAGGAATATCCGGATGACAGAAATGGGTATGATATATTTTTGCGAAATATGCGGTACAGAGATTGAAATATTGTTCCAGGGGAATTACCTATAATATGATGCGGTTTTGAGATGATCGAAAAAAGAAGAATATTACAAAGAATGGATGAGCCGTCAAGAAAATGGAAATTTCAGACAGGATTGACAGGATTGACATGATACTATCTAATCCTGTAAATTATGTCAAAAGATTTGATTGAAAATGCGAAAATTAGTATCCATTTCAAAAAGTATGGCCAAATGTAAAATCAATGTAGACACAGATTTCACCGATTACACTGATTTTCACAACCACTATCAATCTGTGTAATCAGTGCAATCTGTGTCTCAAAGTTCTGAGCACTATGATAAATTACCATTTAATTTGAAGGGGATACGAAAATTGCCTATATCAATATCGAAATGCGTTTATAATTTCCAATACAGACTGTCCCAAAACACCTATAAATAAACGTCACCGACAACGATGCTAAAATTATGAAACATAAAGGTGGCACTTAGAAGCCAACCTATAACGGTCAAGTTGCTGTTGATGATAAGGAACAGGGGATTTTTAGACAGCCGTTGACATCTACCACATAGGTATTGCCCACGGTGGGATAATGGTCATAACGCTGAAACATTCAGTCTTCTGACATCTTTATTGTATCTGAGATCCGGATTATTGTCAGCTATTGGGACACATTTTGGCTGGAATGTGATGCAGTATCATGTATTTTCCCTGCAGCCCAGGTTTACCGGTTTGCTGGATATCAAATATACATCTGAAAGTATTATCTCAGGAGGGACTCAGGGGCAGGAGGCTGGGCTTTTAGGATTAGCGGTGCCAGTGGGTGGAATTGTGCTAATTTTAATGATAAAATTCCAGTATAAAAATCAGTTTATCAAAATAAATCAAAATAAATATTAATAATTATTTAAAATCAATGGAGTCATCATCATAGATTTTGCAAAAGGTATATATACTAAAAATAATCAATATTCTTATACTGAAAGAATGTGGGTGAAATTAACTTTCAAAATTCAGGAGTGAGCAATTTTGCTATGATACTTCTTTTAAATAGAGAATTCTTTGGATTTTCATATAAATAAGGGGGAGGATTGTATGATTTTATGTGAATGTGGCGAGTTTATCGATGGAGAAACATTTAAGGATTATATACAGACATCAGTTAATCCATCAACGCCCACCATAGGACACAAAAAATGTGGGCTGATATTTAATTTTTTTGATAATAAAGTGCCTAAGAGATATTCATCTAGAAAAGAACTGAAAAGTCTGTCTATGAGGTTTGCAGTGAAAAATAATCTGGATCAGAATACTCTTGGGAAATTCCTGTTGGAAGTTGATCGATTAAAATCTTTGGGAAAATTATCTGATTATGATATACTGTTGACTGCATATCGAAGATTGTGGAATAGGGCAGATATATGAACTGGTTGTAAGATTTCTACAAAGAAGTAATTCTATGAAAGTTATTCCTGAATCTGGAGACAATCCCAGTGAATTCCTCTCTATCGATGACATAACAGTCTATAATACCGATATTGAATATCTTCTTGATGAACTTCATAGAATTGATCTGATGATTCGTTTTTACCTAAAGAAACACAGGTTAGATAATCAGGGATATATGGATGATTTCCGGGGTTTATACATATCAGAAGATGAAGTGAATACAATTTTACAGACTCCTCTGTGTGAATTGAAATCTGATTCATGTTCAGATTCAGAACTTGAACTGGAACATATTGAAACAATAACCAGGGAAATTAACCAAAAGAAAAATTATAGTATCAATAAAGGAAAAGAACTGCGGCTTCACATCCTATCAGAACTCTTTAACCTCCAGCCATTCGAAGTCGATGTTCTCCTGATCTGCTTAGCGCCTGAATTGGATCTTAGATACGAAAAACTGTACTCTCATCTTCAGAATGATGTAACAAAAAAGCGTCCGAGTGTTGATCTGGTGTTAACACTCCTCTGTACTTATATAGAAGAAAAGTTCAGTGCAAGGCAAAAATTCACATATACCGACACATTGATCAACAACCATCTCATTTATTTTACAAATGATAGTTCGATGGACGAGGTTCCATTATTATCCCGTTCCTTAAAGGTAGATGAAAGGATCATTAGCTTTTTATTAGCATCAGATGTGATCGATCCTAAAATACAAAATATTTGTACTTTAATTGAACCTGATAAGTATTATTCAGATATTATAATACCAGAGGATAAAAAAAATAAATTGATCGAGCTATTACAGTACCATTCTTATGTTGAAGTTCCTTTGATAATACAATTACATGGACCTTATGGTACTGGAAAGAAACTAACGGCTGAATCTGTTTGCACTGAATTAAAAATGTTCTTATTGGTGGTTGATTCAAAGGCTTTGATTAAAGATGAGTCTTTTGAAATACTGGATATCATAATCCGTGAAGCCCAATTACAGCATTCATGTCTATATCTTGAAGGTTTTGATGCTCTGTTTATTGAAAAAGATACAGGAATAAATATTACGAATTTGATTCTTAAACTGGATAATTTTCCAAATTTGATTTTTCTATCAAGTGAAGAAATGTGGGAACCACAAGTGGCTCTTGTAAAACATAGATATATAAATTTTAATATACCCCTTCCTTCTTTCACACACCGCAAACAGATGTGGAACTCATTCTTGGAAAGTTATTCTACAATAATAGATGATGCTGACATCAACGCACTTGCTACTAAGTTCAACTTCAGCGGTGGTCAGATAAAAGATGCTATTTACACTGCAAATAATTTTGCAATGTTAAGAAAACCGGATATCTCCGGACTTTCTGTACATGACCTTTATGAGGGTGCAAAAGCTAGGTCTAACAAGAAGCTTGGTGAGTTAGCTAAAAAGATAATTCCTCTCCATACCTGGGAGGATATTGTTCTGCCGGCAGATATAAAAGCGCAACTGAAAGAAATCAGGTTACATATAAAACATAAAGGAACGGTATATTCGGACTGGAAATTTGATAAAAAACTATCCCTGGGAAAAGGTCTAAATGCCCTCTTCTCAGGACCATCCGGTACAGGCAAGACCATGGCTGCACAGATTATTGCTAAGGAAGCCCAACTGGATATCTATAAGATCGATCTTTCCAGTGTGATAAGTAAATATATTGGTGAAACAGAAAAAAACCTCAGTAAGATCTTTAAAGAAGCTGAGACCAGTAATGCTATCCTGTTTTTTGACGAGGCAGATGCCCTTTTTGGGAAACGTTCGGAAGTAAAAGATGCCCATGATAGGTATGCTAATATCGAAACCGGATATTTATTGCAGAAAATGGAAGAATATGAAGGTGTTGTGATACTTGCTACGAACCTAAGTAAGAATATTGATGATGCGTTTTTAAGAAGGATGCAATTTATAATAGAGTTTCCATTCCCTGATAAAACACTGAGAAAACAAATATGGATCAGGATATTTCCAGAGGAAGCACCGCTTAGTAATGACATAAATTTTAATTTTATCTCTGAGAAGCTGAAGCTTGCAGGAGGTAATATTAAAAATATAGCTATTGCATCGGCTTTTTATGCTGCTGATGGGTCTGAAAGTATCAAAATGTCCCATATTATGCATGCAGCAAAACGGGAATATCAGAAAATGGGAAAGTCCTTCTTAACGGCAGATTTTGCACCCTATTATGAACTTATTGAGGCGGAATAAAATTAAATGGCGATCTTAAGGGACGTTGGAGAATCAGTAAAGGAATTTCTTCATCAAAAAATATCTGAACTTTCTGATGAGAATTCTATTCTATTCGATTCACCAGCAGATATTGAAGCTACCACAACTCCAAAGCTTTCAATGTTCCTATACCAGATCGTTGAGAATAGTCATCTGCGAAATGTTGAACCAAAACCCATAGGCATAGATCAAATGCGTTATCCTCCTCTTGCTCTTGATCTATATTATATCTTCACTCCATTTGCCAATAATAGAGAAACAGAAGTCATAATCCTTGAACGGATTATGCAGATTTTTTATGATAATGCTGTAATTAAGGGTGAGATGCTCACAGTAAGCCTGAAAGAAAGTGGAAATGATAAGATACGGGTTATTGCCAACAATCTATCTTTTGAAGAACTAAATAAACTTTGGGAACGGTTTCCTAATAAGGATTTCAAACTTTCAGTCTCTTATATACTTACACCTATAAAAATCCCTTCAGAAAAACCGGATACCAGGATCAAGCGTGTTATGGAAAAGGATATCGAAGTGTATACAAAGAAAAAATAAACAAAAGTAGGCTTTTTAATCAAATGGTTAAAACAAGATTAACTCTGGCTGTAATGCCAAAAGATGATATATCTCCTGAGAAAAAGGTCATTGGAGGTGTTTTTTTAAATACATCAATGATAAAAAAACCTATCATAAAACATAGTACAGGATATTTTTTATTATTAAATTTTCCAAAAGGGAAGTTCATTCTCACAATAGGCGGTGCATTTTACAAACAGGAAGATTTCAGTATTGATTTTACATCGATCGATCCTGAACGCCCCTTCATTGATCTTTTTCTACAACCAAATGCCAACTATCCTTTCCCGGAAGGAATGACAATTATAAAAGGTAAGATCATTGATTCCAGAAATATGCCTGTTCCTGATGCTTCTATAAAAGTCAAAGGAGCTGTATCGGATAATATTTCCCAAGAAGATGGTAGTTTTTTCATCCGGTTTAATACCAAACACAAAGCTAAAAAATCAACACTCAATATTGTTAAGGATGGGTATAAACCAAAGAAACTAACAGTCTCATTAATAATTGGTAAGACTATACAAGCACAGACAATACAATTAACTTAAAAATAGATATGGGAGTGTATAACGTGTAATTGCAAAACTATTGAATTATAATTGCTAATCAATTCACAAAGTATATAAAAATTTTCAAAATGTGTTTTTTTATGTTTTTTTGAATAAAATGGAAAATTATGCCAAATGTTTCATTTATCATTCCAATAGTATCTCAGGTATAATTTGATATATCGAAAATGCTCACTTCGTTCACATTTTCTAATCTTCAGCTTCTTCAAAGCTTCAGTCAAGAAAATCCGAGCGCTAGCGAGGATTTTGTTCTGCATTAGAATTAATTTTTAGATAGGGTGGTGCTATGGTTGTAATTCGAAATAAGTTAGACCAGAAAATAATAATAAATTTGAATGAAGGTAAAAGTATCTTTTTATTATCAAAAGGTACAGCAGATGTATCGGATGAAGACTTTTCATCAAGACATCTTCAAAAACTAATTGCAAAAGGGGCTATCATTAAAAGTCATCATGATAAGAAACCTGATGCTGGACCGATAATAACAGATAAACCGGCAATACCAGATGAATCGGTAATACCAGATGAAACGGAAATACCAGATGAAACAGAAATACCAGATGAAACAGAAATACCAGATGAAACAGAAATACCAGATGAAACAGAAATACCAGATGAAACAGGAATTGTGAATAAATTAAATAATTTGGAGGGATAATATGAGTCAATATCTATCGCCAGGAGTTTATGTTGAGGAAAAGTCCTCAGGAGTAAAGCCAATTGAAGGAGTAGGTACTTCAACTGGTGCTTTTGTAGGAATCACCGAAAAGGGACCAATAGGTAAAGCAGAGCTGATAGCAAACTGGACACAGTTTGTTAAAAAATTCGGAGGTTATATTGCCAATGGAAATATGGCATATGCAGTGAATCAATTTTTCAATGAAGGAGGAACAAGATGCTATGTTGTTCGAACATGTCATTATACGGATATACAGGATCTGAATACAAAGGCGTCTTCACCTTCAGCCGGGACATTAATTGACAGTAGTAATGAACCCGCACTAAGGGTTTTGGCATCATCTGATGGGGAATGGGGTGACAAAATATCAATTGATATTGAAGCTGCCACTGATCCTGAACTTGAAGAAAATGGATTCAAGCTAATCGTCAAACATAATAATATTGAAGTAGAAGCAATTGATGATCTTACCATAAATAATGTAGAAGATACGATCAATAATAATGATTTATCCTATATCAGAGTTGAAAAAGATGACTGGGATGAAGGAAATAATGAAGTCCCAGGTTCAGGAAATAGACCACAGATTGACAAATCAATTACTCTGGAAGAAGGTGATGATGGTATAAATGATCAGAATTCTACGGATTTTATTGGTGATCAAAGTGCACAGAACGGCCTTTATGCATTTGATGTGATCGATGATATTAACATAGTAGCTATTCCTGATATGGCAGGAGAAAGATCGGTAATGCTGGCAGGTCTTAATTACTGCCAGAATAGAAGTGACTGCTTCTTTGTTGCTGATCCTCCTTCTGATTTAAGCCCAATGGAAATAGTCGATTTCAAGAAAGGAACTGGCGATTATAAAGGAAATGCATTTAATTCCTCATATGGAGCGCTGTATTATCCATGGATTAAAATCACCGACCCGGCAACAGGAAAGATAAAAACCGTTCCTCCATCCGGAGCTGTTGCAGGTACGTATGCCAAGACCGATACAGTCAGAGGAGTCCATAAAGCACCTGCTGGCATTGTAGAAGGTTATCTTGATACTGCTACTGGTATTGAAAAGACCATCACGAAAAGTGAACATGACGGATTGAATCCTCTGGGAATAAATGTGATCCGTTCCTTCCCGTCATCAGGAATCTGCATCTGGGGTGCAAGAACTCTCTCTGCCGATCCAGAATGGAAATATATCAATATCAGACGGCTCTTTATTTTCCTTGAAGAATCCATTGACAAAGCTACTCAATGGGTAGTTTTTGAACCGAACACACCTTCTCTATGGGGATCTGTAAAAAGGAATATTACAGCATTTCTTTTAAGGGTCTGGAGAGATGGTGCTTTGTTCGGAACTACTCCTGAAGAGGCTTTTTATGTTAAGGTTGATGAAGAGAATAATCCGCCTGAAGTCAGAGATGCAGGACAGCTTATCATAGAGATTGGAGTAGCACCTGTAAAACCGGCTGAATTTGTAATAATCAGGATAAGTCAAAAAACATTGACAAAGTAATGTGAATTAATACCACAAAGGAGATAATAATATGGCAACAGGAGAAAGAAACGATCCATATAGGAATTTCAGGTTCAGAGTAGAGATCGATGGCATTCAAATAGCAGGTTTTGCAGAAGCCACTATCCCTGATTCAACCACAGATGCAACTGATTATAGAGAAGGTACGGATCTACCGTTTCAAAGAAAATTATCAGGACTTACCAAATATGGAAATATAACACTTAAAAGAGGGCTGACTGATTCAATGGATCTTTATGACTGGAAAAAGCTTGTTGAAGATTCCGGTGCTATAACAGCAAGAAAAAACATCTCATTGATTTTGATCGATGAGGAAGGTAACGACAAGGCGCAGTGGGATATTAACGAAGCATGGCCAACCAAATATGATTCATCTGATTTCAGTGCAAAAGCGAACGATGTGGTTATAGAAACATTTGAAATAGTACACGAAGGAGTCAAACGAATAAAGTAATACTTAATCAAGAGGAAGTAAAATGGAAGTATTACAGACAGAATATGATTTTACCTTACCTATGGGATATGCGGATGAAGACGGCACACTTCATAAAGAAGGTAAGATGAGACTTGCTACCGCGGCTGATGAGATACTGCCTATGAAAGATCCAAGGGTGCAGAACAATCCGGCATATTTAACAGTAATCCTTTTTTCCAGAGTGATTACCAATCTGGGAGATTTGAAGATGATAAATCCAAGAATTATTGAAGGACTCTTTACAGTGGATTTTGCATACCTTCAGGATATGTACAACAGGATCAATCAAAACGGTTCGAATACTATTAAAGCGGTATGCCCCAAATGTGAGCATGAGTTTGATATAGAGGCAGCCTCATCGGGGGAATTATAGGCTACCCACTCGATAATGTATATGAGGAGGTAGCCTTTTTGGCATATCACCTCCACTGGGATTATGAGACCATCATGAATATGGAACATAATGAGCGTAAGCAGTGGTGTGAAGAGGTTAGTAAAATAAATAAGAAAATGAATACCAATAAAACAAAAAGTCTTCTGAATGTATAGAGAAAGTTATGTTGCCAAAAGGAAAAAAATCAGATCCTAGATCAGACCTTAGATCAGACCCTTATAGTGCCTATAGATTTAAAGTGGAAATAAAAGGTATTATTGCGGCCGGTTTTACCGATGTTTCAGGTTTAACAATTGAAACTGAAGTTGAAACTATAAAAGAGGGAGGAGTCAATAACTACGAATATAAACTCCCAAAATTCACCAAATACAGTAACATTACATTGAAGCGTGGACTTATAGATTGGGATCTATGGAACTGGTATCAGACTGTGATATCCGGCAATTTTAAAAGAAAGAGTGGGACTATTTATCTATTTGATCACTCTGGAAATAAAGTCCTGGACCACTATGAGTTCTTTGAAGCGTTTCCTGTCAAATGGGAAGGACCTACATTCAATGCTAAAAATAGTACTGTGGCAAGTGAGACATTGGTACTAGCTCATCAGCTTTTATTAAAACAATAAAATGAATAGATACAATATATTTGTTAAAATTTTACAGGATAGAATATCAAAGCCGCCTGTCGGAATTGACGGTTTTGCTTTTTCTAAAAATATAGTTCGTAAATATGATATTTTCAGAAATTCAGGCAGACTGCCTTCATTGATATTCCTCAGGTTATTTGGTAATAGAAGAGTTAATAAGAAAATTAATTTAAATAATCGAATATTTATTAATAACAATATTATAAATACTATACCACATGAATATATAATTAATAAGTATTATGAGACTGGAGATTACAGGTCATTTCCCATCTCAACCACGACAGACAGAGCACCGGGAATTACTGTAAATTCAATTAATCTTATAGCTAATAATTATCTGCAGAGATTTATCAATATTAGAAATACAGGTCCTAAATTTAATAAACTGATTTATCCGGAAATATGGTATTTTGCTAATGAGGACCATTTTATTAAATTATTACAAATAATTAAAAAAAACAAACAAATTGCAGATAAAAATATATCTCAAGAAACAGCAAATATTTCAATTCCAGAGCAAAATGGTATTGTTAATAATAATATTGATAATACCATATCACATGAATACATAACTAATAAGTATTATGAAACTGGAAACGACATATCATTTCCTACCTCAACTACAACAGTCAGAGCATCAGGATTTACTATAAATTCAATTAATTATATAGCTAAAAAATATTTGCAGAGATTTATCAATATTAAAAATACAGGTCCTAAATTTAATAAACCGATTTATCCAGAAATACAGTATTTTGCTAATGTGGACGAAAATTTTAAATTGTTACACATAATTAACAAAAACAGACCAAATGCAGATAAAAATATATCTCAAGAAACAGCAAATATTTCAATTCAAGAGCAAGACGGGATTGTTAATTATAATATTAATAATAATAATACAATATCAAATGAATATATAACTAATAAG
>Ga0255457_1050_pt1 | contig 21000 bp, 25 predicted proteins | sample ANMaggQBNCT02L10_FD_182650 | JGI IMG/M metagenome (GOLD analysis project Ga0255457, IMG submission 182650) | Sediment cell enrichment communities from methane seep in Santa Monica Basin, California, United Staets - ANME aggregate JGI... | ecosystem: Environmental > Aquatic > Marine > Cold seeps >...
CAACCTCATTTTCTAAAGTACCCACGCCCTCTATCTCTATCTCCACCGTATCCCCTGGATAAAGCTGACCCACACCCGCAGGCGTGCCTGTCGCTATGACATCACCCTTTTCAAGTGTCATGATATGGGAAATAAATTCTATCAGTGCCGGGATATCGAAAATCATATTATTTACACTGGAGTCCTGCCTTAACTGGCCGTTGACCCTGGAGCGGATGTAGGCATTTGATATATCCACATTTTCAGCCCTGACCACAAACGGGCCAAACGGTGCAAAAGTATCAAAGCTCTTAGCCCTGGTCCACTGACCATCTGCCTTTTGGATATCGCGAGCCGTTACATCGTTAAAACAAGTATATCCCAGTATCACGTCATCTGCGTACGTGGCAGGTACGTTCCTGCACTGCTTACTGATCACAACTGCCAGTTCTGCCTCATAATCCACATGTTGGGACACAGGAGGATAGACGATCATATCACCATGCCCGATAACAGCAGAAGGAGGTTTCAGGAAGATCATAGGATAACCGGGCAGTTCCATTTCCAGTTCCCGGGCATGGTCAATGTAGTTCAATCCCACACATACGATCTTGCTCGGGTTTACAGGAGGAAGTGTCTCCAGTTCATCCAGGGTATAAGTATCACAATACAGCCCCCGTTCCACGACAACTCTGTCACCATTTACAGTGCCGGTAAATACCTCATCATCAAACCTGAATCTGCCTATCATATTATTACACTACCTGTTACACTACCATGAAAGAACCAAATATTTAAAATATTATCTTTTTTCCTGTGGCATCCCTGTGGTATTTTCCCAATTCACTTGTTGTGAGCAGATCACCACTGAACACCGGGCCGTCCCTGCACACCCGCAGACCCGATGGATCAATGGTACATGCGCCGCATACACCGATACCACACTTGAAATACCTGTGAAGACTTAATTGTGCCATTGCCTCAAGCCCTGCTGCCTGTAGAATATCCAGCACGCTTTTCATCATCAACTCCGGACCGCAGATATAGAACTGGTCAAACCCGGGCAGGTTGAACATGTCCATTGCTCCTGTTATAAACCCGTGATGACCTTTGCTCCCGTCGTCAGTAGCTATACTGAGTGCACCGCATTTTAAGAAATGTTTTTCGAAAAGCAGTTCATCCGCTGTCCTGGCCCCTATCAGGGTAGTAACATCCAGGCCCCTTGATTGGGCTTGCTGCGCCAAAGGCAGCAGGGGTGCACCACCCACGCCGCCTGCAATGATCATGATCTTATTGCCTTTCCCATCCCCATCCTCTTCTCCATTCCCGTTCCCATCTCCTCCCCCTTCTCCTTTCACTTCAAATCCGTTCCCGAACGGCCCCCTTATGCCAATACTATCGCCCACATCCAGTCGTGACAGTGCTTCAGTAGCCTCACCCACCCTCTGCACAGTGATGCTGCCCGGGTGTGACAGGGCCATCGGGATTTCATCCAGGCCCCGGACCCACACCATTACGAACTGGCCGGGTGCAGCATCCAGTTCAATATCGGTCACGAGAGTGATTATGGTAGGGGTCTCCCTGATGATCTCTGTTATTACCGCATTTACCGGTCTCACTGTTCCACCTTCCTGTGGGCAAGTCCGATTATATCGTCCAAAGAATGATCATTGGCCTTCATGTAAGCGGACAATCCACTGGTAATCTCACTGAAAATATTGACATTATCATAAACGGCAGAGCCCACCTGTACCGCCGAGGCCCCGGCCATCATCATCTCCACTGCATCCTGCCAGCTTCCGATACCTCCCACACCTATAACAGGTATATCCAGTGCTTTATACAGATCGTATACGCATTTTACAGCCACCGGACGTACTGCTGGGCCGGAAAGGCCACCGTACAGGTTGCCTAGGATCGGATACCCGCTATGGATATCTATCGCCATGCTCCGCACCGTATTGATAGCGACAACAGCATCGGCTCCACCCCTGCTCGCAGCCTCACCGATCTCCACGATATCTGTGACATTCGGGGTGAGCTTGACCCATACCGGTGTATCGGTTGTCCATTTGGCAGCCCTGGTGATCTCTTCCACCAGTACAGGGTCAGTACCAACTACAGTTCCGTAACCACTGGCATGGGGGCAGCTAACATTTAATTCGTAGGCACTGGCATCTTCCAGTCCGATAATTATTTCTGCAAACTCATCCGGATGTGCCCCGAAAACGCTGGCGATCACAGGAACGCCGCCTTTTCTGGCAATCGAAAGTTCTTCCCTGAAATCCCTGTAAGACGGATTGGGCAGGCCCATTGCATTCAGGAACCCAGAATCCAGTTTGAACATGGTGGGGTTCGGATGGCCTTCTTTTGGCTCGGAGCCTATGGACTTTGTGACCACAGCACCCGCACCTTCCCCGGCCATACGCCTCAGTGAGGCACCTGTGGTGCCAAGAACGCCTGCCGCCAGTATGGTCGGGTTTTCCAGTTCAAGCCCGGTAATTTGTATCGAAAGATCGGTTGAGGACATGCTATCCATAGACCTCGTCAACCGTATATCCGTTATGCACAACCTTTGAGATCTTTCCCACCAGGGCCACCGGGTCATCTGCCTGGAATACGTTCCTTCCTATTGCCACACCCCGCCCGCCTGAGCGTATGGAATCATATACCATCTGCAAAAGGTCACGCTCGGTCTCCATCCTGGGCCCTCCGGCTACAACAATAGGTACAGGGCACCCGTCAACCACTTCCCGAAACGAATCCGGGTCTCCGGTATAATTTGTCTTGACAATATCTGCGCCAAGTTCGGCACCTACACGTGCCGCATGCTTGACGTACTCTGCATCATGTTCGGAATCGACCTTTGGTCCCCTCGGATACATCATTGCCACCAGGGGCATACCCCATTCATCGCATTTGCTGGCGGTTATACCCAGTCCCTGCAACATCTCTGCCTCATCCTCGGCACCAATGTTAACATGTACCGATACTGCATCTGCTCCAACTTTTATTGCCTCTTCCACTGAGGTGACCAGTACCTTATGGTTGGGGTCAGGGCCCAGTGAAGTGGACGCTGACAGGTGTATGATCAGTCCCACATCCCTGCCGTAACCACGGTGGCCGTACTTGGGTAAACCCATGTGTCCCAGTACAGCATTGGCACCGCCTTGGGCCACTTTGTTCACCATTTTCGACAGGTTGGTCAATCCTTTAATGGGACCTGCACCAACACCATGATCCATGGGAATAATGATGGTTCGAAGAGTTTCCCTGTCAAAAATCCGTTCCATCCGTACCAATTTCCCTATGTTTAGAGACCTTATGACATTCGTTTGCATGTGTTCCACCTGGAAATATTCAAGGTTCTGATTGTACTTATTTATTTAGATTTTAGTATTTATTTCATTTTTCTAAAATTATACACTTTTAATAATTTAAAAAAAGTACTTATCCTAATAGATAACAACAATATATTAGGTGGAAAAACAATGATTAAAAATAACATTCTATTAAGAGACATTATGACAAGGGGAGTACCTTCAGTTCCCATGGATATCACCCTTAGAGAAGTTGCAAAAATAATGGTTGAGCAGAACGTTTCCGGCGTAGCAGTTACAGACCATACAGGGGAAATTATGGGATTTATCACAGAAATGGACATGTTACAGGTAGTTGTTGATAAATCACTGATGGATAAGACGGCAGAAGCAATAATGACGAGTTCGTTAAAATCGATCAACCCCTCTACTAATATAGAAACTGCTGCCAATGTCATGCTGGATGCACATATTCACAGACTGATCATACTATCAGAATCAGGTATGGGGGCATCAGACCGTCCTGTGGGTATTCTCAGTGCCAGTGATATCATCAGGCAACTGACGCTGTAAGAATATACGCTGCAAGAACTGACGCCGTAAGTACTTATTTTCGAATAGGTGGAAGCCTGCAAAGTTTCGAGCTTAGCTGTGCGTGAATCCTGATGATGTCATATTTAGTCAACAGTCCGGACAACCTTGTGGGGTCATCCCTGTCCACAACAGGCAGTCGTCCGATATTGTTATCCAGCAATTTCCTTAGGGCTTTTTCAAGATTCTCGTCTTCATAGGTTACGATCAGAGAGCGGGTCATTATATCACCGACAGTCACACTGTCCCTTTCATCTGTGGGGACTTTTTCCGCATCCTCAAAGGTCACCATACCGACCAGCTCCAGGTTATCCAGCACAGGATACCCCAGATGACCGTATTTATGGATGAGGTTCAGCACTGTCTGGATCTTTGTGGCAGGGTCGACTGTGATGATATCACCACTCATTGCCTCTTTTGCTGTTACAAGTTCCAGCACGTCTATTGTCATCTCGCGGCGGTGGGCAGGGGAGTCCATCCTTGTGGGCACCTGTTTTTCATATATGGACCATTTGCCTGACAGAACATATGCCAGGGTGGAGGCAAGCATAAGGGGTGGCAGCAGGTTGTAGTTGCCTGTTAGTTCTGATACCATTATTATTGCGGCGATGGGTGTTTTTGCCACACCTGCAAGCAGGGCTGCCGTCCCGACCAGCACAAAGGTAGCTGGCTGCAATACTATAGTGGGGAACAAAGTATGGAAGGTCAGTCCCAGCACGCCGCCCAGCATTGCCCCTATCACCAGTGAGGGACCGAACACACCACCGCTGCCCCCGCTGCTGATAGTGAAGGATGTGGCAATTATCTTGGCAAATACCAGTAGCAGCATAAGCCCTACTACAAGCTGCTGGTCTATGGCCTGCTGGATGAGCCCGTACCCTACTCCCAGGCTTTCGGGTACGAAAAATGCAAGGATACCAAGTAAAAAGCCGCCGATGGCAGGCCTGTAATGCCGGGGCATGGTCAACCTGTTGAAGATGTTCCTCATGCCGTAGAAGATATGTACATAAAAGATACCAACGGCAGCACATGCCATACCCAGCAGTGCATAGAAAATAAGTTCATATGGATGGGTGAACTGGTAATTGGGCATGATGAACAGGGAACCCCAGCCGAACACTGAGCAGAATATTGAATAGGCGATGGTGGACGAGATAAAGGCGGGCACGATGCCCTCTGATTCCGAGCCCTGCCTGTACAGTACTTCGATTGCGAATATTGCGCCGCCAAGGGGGGCCTTGAATATGCTGCCCACACCGGCAGCCATGCCGCATATCACGAGAATGCGGCGGTCCCGGTCAGTGAGGTGGAGCCTGGTGGCAAGTATGGAACCGAAACCTGCACTGATCTGGGCTATGGGTCCTTCCCTGCCTGCGCTTCCTCCTGAGCCCATGGTTATCATGGATGTCAGTGCTTTGATAAAGGGGACCCTGGTCCTGATCACACCCTGTTTCTGGTGGTAGGAATCGATAACGGAATCGGTACCGTGCCCTTCGGCCTCGGGGGCAAAGCGGTACACCAGGTAGCCTGCTACCAGTCCGCCCAGCATGGGGAGCAGTACGAGTAATAAACGGTTGGGCTCGCCTGTAACAACGGGCAGGAGGTCAACATCACCTCTTGGGGTAATAGGGAAATATCCGCCGATGCCTCCTAATAGGTAATAGGTGGCATAATACAGGCCTGAATAGAATATGATGGCAACAATCCCGCCTACAATACCTACAAGGATGCTGAGGGCTGTCCATCTCTGGACCTCTTTCAGGTCGAGTTCACGTATTATTTCATATATCTTGCTGCTGAGGTCCATTTTGATCACACCAGCCAGAGGGTGTGAAAGGTTGGTGAATTTGTGTGGTGGATAATGAATTCAGTTGGTAATTGGTGTTTTAGAAATGACTGTCGATTTTTTCCTGGAGTAAAAGAATTTGCAGTACCCGTTTGTTTAACCTTCTTTGATTTTTCAGGTGTTATTAATACAGTATGAGTAATAAGGTTAATGCATTACAAAACGGTGGAATTTACTTGGTTGTTAAATTTGCTCCGAAAATGGCATTTTCATGCTTATGGGTGTCCCGAAGGGTCATGGAAGTTCCAGATTTTCAGACTATTTCAGGGATGGTCGATTTTAATATAATATTTCCGTATGTGAATATTTTATCTTTACGAAGCCAGGGATTTGCTCTATTGTCTATCAGAATATTAACAAAACCACAATTTTATATAATATCTTTGTTAAAATGATTGCTATGAAACTTGAAAAGCGTTTGGAGTTACTGAATGAGAAAGTTCAGGAAGATGATTTTTGAACGCAAGGGGTCTTGGGAAGCAGGTTGAGGAGCTTATGGCTTATGATGCGGTGTTAAATAATAAGTCGCTTCAGCTGATTGATATTGATCTGGATGATGGGGTCAAGGTTAATTATGCGAAGTTTGAGGGGTTGGTGGGGAAGATATGAGTACAATTGAGTACAATAAACAATTTAACAAATTATCATAATCGAAGAAAATTGGAGGTAAAATATGCCTGAAGCAGAATTATTAGAAAGAATAGTATCCGACCTTGATTTCTTAAAAACAAAAATATTATCCATCGAAGAAACCATTGGGGAAATAAATAACGATCTACATCATGTAAAGCCAGAGTATATCCGGAAGCTTGAATCAATAAAAAAAGAAGGGACTATTTCCAGTTCAGATTTTGAAAAGAAATTTGGTGTCCGGCTTTGAAATACAATTACGAAATCAGCAGGCAGCTTGAAAGGGAACTGGATAAACTCAGGAGAAAAAATAAAAAGCAATTCGAGATAATTTTGAAAAAGATGAGCGAAATACTGAAAAATCCTCAACATTACAAACCGCTCCAGCATGATATGAAAGGATTGCGAAGAGTTCATATTGGTAAATCCTTTGTGCTTGTTTTCGAGATTGTTGAAAATGAAAACAAAGTGATTTTTCTGGATTTTGACCACCATGACAATATATATTAAATGAATACTGAAGCGTTTGTCTCCTATGCCGTAGGCTGCATGTTCGGCAGGTATTCTCCTGATAAAGAAGGGCAGAGAGCCTTGCCGAGAACATTGAATTTATTGCAGGGGGCGCTGTTGAAGTCGAAGAAGGGCGGTGGGTCGCCTGAGAAGGTGATACGGGACTATTTCCTGAAATCGTTCTTCAAAGACAATGTCAAGATGTACAAGAAAAGACCCATCTACTGGCTCTTCACATCAGGCAAGGGTCGGGGATTCAATGCGCTGGTGTATATGCACAGGTATAATCGGGAAACGCTGGCTAAGATGAGGACTGATTACCTGCTTGAGCTGGATGCGAGGATGGGGATGCTTGGGGATGAGTCTGCTGCGGAGAAGGGGAAGCTTGGGAAGCAGGTGGAGGAACTTATGGCTTATGATGCGGTGTTGAATAATAAAGCGCTTGAGTATATTGATATTGATCTGGATGACGGGGTGAAGGTGAATTATGCGAAGTTTGAGGGGTTGGTGGGGAAGGTATGAGATGGTTGAGCCTTTGATTTAACTGGTTAACTATTAGCAGCATATAAGCGCAGTAGGCGAAAGAAAGAATGAAGCAGAGTAAATTCCCAAAAGGATGGGATGAAGAGAGGGTACACAGAGTTCTGGCCCATTATGAAAAACAAACAGAAGAGGAAGCCTTAGCCGAGGATGAGGCAGCCTATGAAGACAGAACCCAGACTACAATAGATGTTCCTGTTGAATTAGTTCCTGCTGTCAGAGAACTTATCGCAAAGCATCAAACATCACATCATTCAAAGACAACGGCAGATAACAGCGGATAAAGGAGATATCATCAATGGACACTTCAGAACTTTTAGAGCTCATCGAAAAGGGCGAAGACTCACAGACCCAGTTCAAAGAGCGATTTGAGAGCATAGACGCATTAGCAGCTGAGATATGTGCCTTCAGTAATTCAAATGGAGGAAATATCATAGTGGGAGTGTCCGATGATGGGGAGATCACCGGACTGAAAAAAGAAAATATCCGGAAATTAAATGAATGGGTATCCAGTACATGCTCCCAGAAGATAGACCCACAGGTCAACGTTACCACTCAAAACATAAAATATCAGGACCGAATAGTCATGGTTATCAGCGTACCCATGGGGTCGAATAAGTTCTATATGGCAAACGGCAAAGACATCTGGGTGAAAACAGGGGCAGATAAAAGAAGAGCAAAAAGGGAAGAGATACAGAGATTACTCCAATCCTCGGGGCACCTTTATGCGGATGAAATGCCGGTTGAGAACACAAATTTAAGCGATATCAATATTGATCTGTTCAGGTCATTTTATGAGCGCAGGACACACGAAAAACTCGAAGACCTCGACATTCCGCTTGAGAACTTAATGTCAAATCTGAAGCTGATGGTAGATGATAAATTGACACTTGCAGGTCTTCTGTCATTTGGTAAAAAACCAGAAGAAAAAAGACCGCAGTTTGTGATAAAAGCAGTTCTATTCCCGGGAAATTCACCTGTAGTGAGCGAATATAAAGACAGTCGGGACATTAGCGGCAACATACCTAAAATATTTGAAGCCGGCAGGTCGTTTTTGATAAACAATCTTCGATGGATACAGAAAGATCAACACTTCAACACAACAGGCATCCTTGAAATTCCGCAAATAGCCTTAGAAGAAGCTCTTATTAATGCAATAGTCCACCGCAATTATTTCATCTCCAGCAATATCCGGATATTTATTTTTGACAATCGCGTTGAAATCATAAGTCCGGGAGCTTTACCCAACACGATCAATGTAGAATCTATAAAAATGGGAATCCACATTGAGCGTAACCCTATCTTAGTTTCCATGCTTAAGGATATTGAAGATATACCCTATCGAGGGATAGGAACAGGTATCCAGAGAATTCTTCATGAATGCGAAAAAGCAGGAATAACTGTTGATTTAATTGAAGAGAAGGATAACGAACAGTTCAAAGTCATATTTCATAGAAATTGATTCCATTTTTTCAAAAGAACCATCATTAAACAACAATTCTTCAACTCAGATATGAACTTACAAGACCTCATCAAAACCGGAGAATCCAACACAGTCGAATTAAAAGAAAAATTCGATAAGCAAATCATTGAATCAGCAGTAGCTTTTGCTAACACAAAGGGCGGCATAATCTTCATAGGTGTATCTGATAAAAACAAAATCAAAGGCATAAAAGTCGGAAAAGAAACTCTCAACCAGTGGGCAAATCAAATTTCTCAAAGCACAGACCCCCGCATAATCCCTGAACTGGAAAAGATCAAGGTCGATGAAAAAACTGTCATAGCAGTGAAAATCAAAGAAAATCCAATCAAACCCATATCAAAAAAAGGCAGATGCCTCAAAAGAGTGGACAGTAGCAATCGTGCAATGAGTGCACAGGAAGTGGCACAGATGCACCTGCATTCCACAGGAATGAGCTGGGATAAATATCCTGCAAAGGATGCAAAGCTTTCAGATATTGATATTGAAAAGGTCAAACGATACATCCATAAAGCAAAGGAAACGGGCAGGAAAAAGATAGGGGACGATGAAGAACCAATGCAGGTTCTTGAAAAAATGAGCCTGATAACTGAAGGCCAACCCACATGGGCAGCAATTCTTCTATTTTCCAGACTGACAAATAAATTCATTTCCCAGGCTGCGATACACTGCGGAAGATTCAAAGAACGAAACATTGTCATCGATGACAGGATGATCGTTGGCACCGTTTTTGAGCAGATTGAAGAAGCCATGGACTTCATACGCAAAAACATCAATGTCGAATTTGTGATGACAGGCAGACCACAAAGGGAGCAAAAATGGGATTACCCATTAGAAGCCCTACGGGAAGCCCTCTTTAATGCCATTTGCCATCGGGACTATACGATCTTCTCAAACATTGAAGTACGAATCTATGACGACAAACTAATAATCAGGAGTCCCGGGTTTTTGCCCTACGGGATCACACTGGAAGAACTATACAAGCCACATTCATCAACCCTGCGAAACAAAGGACTGGCAGAAGTACTGTATGATACTGAACTAATCGAAAGATGGGGCAGTGGCGTACGTCGCATGTTTGAGGAAGCAGAAGCTCTTGGACTTCCCAAACCGGAGATAATTGAAGTGGGAATGCGGGTGAGGTTCATTGTCTATCTGACAGAGGCCATTGCGGTTGAAACCACCGACTCAGTTACAGGTGATGTAGAGTTGCGGCCCGAGTCACGGTTAGAGTCACAGCTTGCGGCTAAAGTACTTCTTCTTCTAATGAAAAATGATGCCGGAAAGGCCGAACTTGCGTCTGGATTAGGTCACAGGACTGTATCAGGAGAGCTTAAAAAACAAATCAAGAACCTTCTAGAACTTGATTATATTGAAATGACGATCCCGGAAAAACCCCGCAGCAGCAAGCAGAAATACCGCCTGACGGCTAAAGGGAACGCACTTTTAGCCACCGAACAGCAGGGAGGTGTGGAATGATAACAGATACTAATAACACTGGACATGGTCCGGTGACTGGTGACCAGCCTCAGAACGATACTTCCTGGATAGCGACAGCCTACATCCTGAAGGGTCATAATAGAGCCAAAGGAGCAAGACCTTGATAATATGATTGCGGTGGATCATACGAAGTTTGAGGGGCTGATTGAGCCCGTTGGACCACTTACATTATAATCAAAAAGGGGGTAACGATGAAGGAAGATAAGGAAATAAATTCCGCCTGGTTTAAGAAAGGGGCTACTCTTAGTGATAAATCTGCTCGAAAAGAATTTGGCCTTACACAGGAGGAAATTATTGGGGGCATTGAGGATGGCAAGTTACATTACCGCATAAATATTGTGTTTGGGAACCCATATTATAAGCTGATCCGAAGTGAAGTGGAAACATTTGTAGCTGAAAAATACGGTATTAACTACCTTAAGGAGTATAAAATCAAGAAAAAGTTGGCACAGACCAACAAAAAATTGAAGCAATTGAAAACTCAAGTTGCCACCCTGGAACAAAGAAAAGCTGAACTGTTAGCTAATCTTGATGACCTTGAAAATAACGATTAGGAGTCATGTAAATGGAAAAGAACTATCATTGTAACTGTAAATCCGGATGTAAAAATAACCGGTGTGTCTGTTTCAAAAACCATGAACCATGTGATGACAAATGTGGATGCACTGACTGCCAGAATCCGTTTAATGAAATAGATGTGGAAAAGTATTCAAGCTGTGCTCTTCAAAATATCAATATTGTTAAAGCTTTGTCACAGGAAGAATTAGATGAGGAACATGAGTTGCCATGCGGCTGTGAAAACGTCAAATTGAAAGATTTATTAAATGAATATGAATGCAAAGAATGCATGACCGTGTACTGGTATTCATTTTGTTGGAATGATGTGGTTCAAGATGATACTACATGGCATTGTGAAACATGCGGAGAATGTAAAGATTGGAGAGAATGGCATTGCGAAATATGCAATAAATGTACATATGGAGTAACATTGCCATGTCAACACTGTGGTAAAAAAGGACCTTATCAGGAGATGGTTTAAATATGCAAAACGCAGAAAAAACCGCCCGGAACATACTCAAAAAATTCGAAGTTCGGGATGAGTATGGAAAAAGAAAACTCGTATAAAAGAATTTTATCAACATAAAGGTTGAAATATCCTTTCACACTAAAATTGCCCGGATACATTTGAATTGCGATATACATGATGGAACAAATACTACGCTCAGCCAGAACCCACCTCGAAAGCACACCCAACGCAGGCCATGACATCACCCACACCCTGCGGGTAAGGGACCTGTGCCTCCACATCAGCAGCTTCGAAGGAGGCGACCCAGAGATACTGGAAGCCTCTGCCCTGCTCCACGATATCGGACGCCCCGCCGAGCTAAAGGACCCGGGCACTGACCACGCTACCCTCTCCGCACAACTCTCCCCTGGCATACTTGACAGGGCAGGCTTTCCTGCACAAAAAATACCGGCCGTGGTCTATGCCATTGCCAACCACCGCTACAGTTCAGGAATCACACCTGACAGCCTAGAAGCAAGGATACTCCAGGACGCTGACAGGCTGGATATATCAGGCGCAGTAGGTGCGGCAATGACATTTGCCTATTCGGGCGCCCACAACCGCAGGCTGTACCATCCCGATGACCCCCTGTCCAGCCAGCGGGAGCCAGACGGGAAAGAATATGCACTGGACCATATCCTCACAAAACTAATGCTGCTGCCCGGGTCCATGTATACAGGTACTGCCAGGGGAATGGCAGAGGAAAGGAACAGGTTCCTGCAATCTTTTGTGGACCAGTTCATACATGAGATAAATACCGGCAGGGGGCCTGGAAATGAGTAAGCCTGTAACACCCCTGCTCACAGTGGATATAATCATCCTGTTTGGAGGGAAGCTCGTACTGATACAGCGCATGAACCCACCTTTCCGGGGGCAATGGGCACTGCCAGGCGGATTCGTGGATGTGGGGGAAACAGTGGAAGATGCAGCCACCAGGGAGGCAAAGGAGGAGACCGGACTTGATGTGGAATTGAAGGGGCCAGCGGGTGTGTTCTCAGACCCCAACCGGGACCCCAGAGGTCATACAGTGACCATCTGCTTCACAGCAACCGGGCACGGGACCCTGAAAGCATCATCAGATGCCAGGGATGCGGCATTATTCGACCCGTATGACCTGCCGCCGCTGGCCTTTGACCACGGGAAGATAATCAGCGCTGCTGCAAAGCAGATCAGGCTTCTTCTTCAAGGGCAGAGTTGATCCGGCGCAGCACATCAACCATCATGTTCTGGACACCTTCGGTGTGATCGCCATCGGGTGGCGTGTCTTCCATATCCAGCAGAATGCCGATATTTTTCGTCATGTTGGTAATGATGTCCAGCATTTCATCCTTGCTGATGAGGCCGCTGTAATATGAGTAGAACAAAGTAGTGCCGGAGCGTTCCAGTTTCCTCTTGAATGATGCCCGGGCATTTGATACCTCCTGCCTGGAATAGGGTTCATTGAAGAACGGTACCAGGTCAGGCAGGTTCTGCCCGATCCAGGTCATCTCACTTCGGCCATGTACGTTCTTAAAATCAGCACACAGTCTGGCAATCACCCACTCACGGGCAGTAAAATGAGTGGTCTTTTTCAATAGGCGTGTGACCTCAGAATGGTCATTCTTATCGATCTTTTTGAATTTTTCATATTTCAACATAAATATTTCCTGTTGTATGACAACCAATGTATTACATTCTGTATTACTTCACATGGTTTAAATAATTTCCAGATAATTTTTGGGTTCTGATGAAAATCCTAATTCCCATTGACGGGTCTGCAGGTTCAAAAACAGCAGCAAAGGTAGGTTTAAGGATAGCTAAAACCCACTCTGCTCAAATTATTTTATTACATGTAATAAGTGCAACAGGACAAAAAAGAAAAAAATGGATGGAGGAGGGAGCAAAGAAACTCCTATCCGTCTATAAGGATGCCATGGTAGATGCAGGCATAGATGCTGGCAATATTACTACTTTCATCGAAGAGGGAGACCCGGCTGAACAGATAGTGGAAACTGCCGAAATAAGAGGTGTGGACAGGATCGTGATAGGGACGCATGGCAAGACCGGACTCAAGAAGCTGACCGGAAGCGTTACCGTAAAAGTGCTGCGCCATTCCAGGGTGCTGGTGCTGGGTGTGCCTCCAAAATTTGAAATAAGATGATACCGTATTTGACCTTAACAGGGGTGAAATAATATGGACGGGCCGTATCTGGCTGCTGTTGATATCGGTGGGACAAAGATAACAGTTAGCATTGCAAACATTAGCGGGATACTGGTCAAGTTATACCGGGCCGTGCAGCTTGAGGGTGACAACCTGGCAGTACCAGCACAGGTAGATTTCCTGGTTGGGCATGCCTGTGAGCAGATTGGTATCGAGAGGGATGAAATTACCGCACTCGGGGTCAGCACCTGCGGTCCCTTTGGAATACGGGATGGCGAACTTGTGCTGGTGGCACCCAACCTGTGTGGTGGGCTTGCAAATGAGCGGGGGATCATACCAAATGACTGGACTGAGATTCCGCTGCAAAGGGAACTGTCCCGGATATACAATAAAATCCACATAGAGAATGATGGCATCTCGGCTGTTACTGCCGAAAGGATGTTCGGTGCCGGCAAGGGCGAGGACAACGTCGTCTATATCACCTGGAGCACAGGTATCGGCAGCGGAGCCTATGTTAATGGGAGACTTATCAGGGGTAAGAACGGAAATGCACCACATATCGGCCACATCTACCTGGTAGATGATGGACCCAGGTGCGGTTGCGGGAATTTCGGGGATATGGAAGCCCTTGCTTCGGGTGTAGCAATTGCCAGGGATTACAAGAGCAGAGTAACGGCGGGGGATGTGAGGGCTGAGGATGTGACGGCTGAAGGTGTGACGGCTGAAGGTGTGACGGCTGGGAGCGTGACGGCTGAGGATGTATTCAACCTGTTTCGTAAGGGCGACCCCAAGGCAAAGTCAGTGATCACTAATGCTGCAAGGTATTTCGCAAGGGGCCTGGTTTCCATTAACGCTATCCTGGACACACGGGTGTTTATTATCGGCGGAAGTGTGTTCATGAACAACAGGCATATCCTGCTGCCCTTAGTAAAGGAAGAGTTCTACAAGTCATTCCCGGCCCTGTCAAAGGATGTGGAGTTCAGGCCATCCGCACTTGACAGCTACCTGGGTGACCTGGCAGCCCTTTGCCTTGTCATGCCTGATGATTGGGTGCGGCAGTGGCAGGAAAAACGGCCGTGGGAGTTTGCTCCTGAGTCTATTGTACTGGGTACCAATTCAGCGTTGAAATAAATTGCAACTGTTCAGGTGTGTTGTAAGTAAAGTAAGATAAAAAGGTACGGATAAGACAATAACTATTTTCGTTGTAGCATAAAAACATAAAAATAATCAAATTATGACTATACAGATCTGTATATATACAGACCTGTATACCTTAAACCACTCCTTTCCTATTCAAGCAGAAACTGAACATCGGCAATAGAAAAATTGAAGGACTGAAAAAATCACTCCTCCATTGATACAAACCCTTCATACCACTCACTCCACCGCCGGTACACTTCACCCATATCCACACTCCCGTCCCAGTCCTGCAACTCATTCACCAGCAACCAGAACATATTATTAGCCTGCCCAACCGCATCTGCCTCTACCAGTTCAGGCCTGTCCTCGCCGGCTTTGGCTATTGCCCCCTTGATATTCGCCCTCATCTTGATATTCAACAGCACCTCGTCAATGCTTACACCCCACTTATCAGCAATCCTGCCTATCAGTTCTGATTGTCCCATATCCAGCAGGTCAGTGGGCTCGATGCAATCAGCAGTCGCATCAAACTTCATCAGGTCATTGAAGAACGTACTTGTACCATCCCAGTTGGCAGTAGTAACCTCAGAGACCTGCACCAGCCGCTTCTTTTTGCGCATACTCCCGCTGATCCTGATATTAGAGCACACGACTATCGCATCCGTGGCCCTGAATGACTGTTCGGGCACGCCCAGCGCACCAACGATGCGCTCATACACAGTCTGGGTTGACGAACCGTGAATGGTACCAAGCACCGAATTGCCGGCAGTGCCTACCTGCATTGCCTCGTACAGTATCCTGGTCTCAGGTCCCCTGACCTCACCAATGACCAGCGTGGAATTGCCCAGGCGCAGTGCCGCCCTCAATGCAGTATCGGGCGCGATCTCAGATTCAGACCCGCCCACGGCAGAGCGGGTGTTCATACCTTGCACCTTCCAGCCCAGGCGCTGCAGATCCCGCAAGGGCAGTTCAGGTGTATCCTCAATGGTCAGGATGCGGTACTTCTGGGGCACTTCCAGCAGCATGGCTGACAGCATTGAAGTCTTGCCCGCACCCACGCCGCCTGCTATCAGGATGGATGAATCCCCGTCAACCAAAAAGCTCAACAGTCCTGCGGCCAGCGGCGTCATTGAACCTTGATTTATGAGTTTGGGCAGGGTCCATGGAGTCCGGGCATGTTTTCGAAAAGCATAGGCCAGGCCGCCTGAACTCAACGGATTGCCTATGCATGATACCCTGGCTTTGTACTCGGCCAGGTCCATATCAAGGATGGGGTTCGCCTCCCCGAAGGGGCGGCCGCTCAGCGCCCTGAAGCGTGAGATCATGGTATCCACGTCATCCTGGGACAGGTAGATGTTGCTGGAGCACTCTTCTCCTTCGATAACCACATGGACCGGGTTGGTATCCACAGGCGCATTGATGTATACATCAGTGACCCTTGCATCGGACAGCACATCTTCCAGGATACCCAGGCCCGTGGTGTATTTTGCCAGGATGTCAGAGAACATTGATATCTGGTCTGCTTTTAATTTGATACCTATGCGCTTTGCTTCATCCGAGAGCAATTGCTGGCTGCGCCGCCTGAAATATTCCCGGCTGTTGGCAGGGTCTGCAAAATTCAGGTCATCGGGACGGTGGCGCATCAGGCGCGAGCGTACAGATTCCAGCAATTCCAGCTCCTCGGGACGCAGGTTGTATTCTGATGGAATAAAAAAATACAGGCTCTCTGGCCTGTCGGATAAGCTGTAAATTGACACCTGCATCAACCGGCCGCCACTGCGCCCGACATCATACCCTTCCTGAAAAACAGCATTGTCAGGCGGTTCTGTATATATGCGGGATGTTGAGAACCCGGGTCTGGTATATGGTTTGATGATGTGTGAATAAAATTCATCAGCAGGACCGCCGGTATCCATGCTTTCTTTCATGCCGTCGGCACAGTTACTCATCCTGGTGAGCATACGGATATAATCATCGGTACATGCATGCCCCTGTCCTTGCTCATCGTTATGGCATACGGCACCTGAGTCCACTTGCGCTGCAAGCATGGTGTATGCCTTCACAGGGTCATGTAGTCCTGTTTCGAGTAGACCGGATATGAACTCCTGGCGCTCTGGAAGGCATTTCCCGCAAACGGCTGGCACTTGACTGTCGCTAAACACCCTGAGGTTGTCAATGAACCCTGCCAGCAGGTATAGCAGCCTGAGACTTTCTCCTTCATAATCCCGGTCGTAGAGGTGGGAGAGTACCAGCCTGTCTACTATGGGTTCCTTGATCAATATCTGGAAGATGTTCTTGCGGCAGTATGGATCGTCAAGACCTGAGTTACCCTCAGTACAGCCTTTGCAATCTATTATAAGGGATTTTTGGCTATCTGAAAGACGGGTTTTATAAGTGCAAAGGCTTTTATCTGCTTTTTTCTTTGAGAATAATCTACTTAAGGCGTTGTTATTCGTGTTTTTGGTTCCCTCTGTGTTCAATTGCAAGCGCTCCACGAAATTTGGGTGGTTGTAAGATATTTGCTGGCTATATTAAGTTTTCTAAATTGTGAGACAGTTAGATTACTTGTGATTCAGGATGTTATTGACATGCAGCTCCACGGGATTGAAGGGGGCATAGGGATGGGGAGTGAAGTGGTTGTTGAACCTTGGTTGGCATTATGGCCTGTATTGTATCAGGTGTGGCTTCGTCCCTTGCTGGGGGGTGGGTGCACTGCTGGTGATGAACACTGAAAATGAGGGTCTGTCTGTAAGAGGTTGACTCCAATCCTAAAATCATATGAAAAAATATATAATGTCATAGTTAGGATGAATCATAGTCCATTGATTTTTTTCCTGTTTGAAAAAATGTAATCTTTTTTTTCACTAAGATTTTTATCCAATATATTGAATCGATATTTTTAATATGTTGTAACGCTCAAAACTACTCATAATAGACTATTTAAATATGTATATTTTAATTGTGAGGGTCAACCGATGATATTTATGTGAAGAAAGCTAATGTGACAAACTCAAGTTAACTTTTCTATCAATACGAGCATAATTCCCCGTTTCACAGTCACCAGTATGCCCCAGACAAGATGTAACGATGCCTATAATACCTGATGTACTCTAGTTAGAAAGACCACCCATAACAAAACCTATTTCACATAACATCCTAACCACCCCCCATACAACGGAGACCCATACATGAAGATCAATAGACCCAGAGGGACCAGGGACTTCCTCCCCGAAGATACCCGAAAACGCAGATACATTGAAAACAAACTCCGCCAAACCGCCAAACGATGGGGCTACAACGAAATAAAAACCCCCACCTTCGAGCACATCGAACTATTCACACTAAAATCCGGCGAAGGTATCCTGGGTGAAATATACAACTTCAAGGACAAGGGTGAGCGCGAAATAGCCCTGCGCCCCGAACTCACAGCCCCCGTAATCAGGCTCTACGTCAGCGAACTCCAGCGCGCACCCCGCCCAATCAAACTCTACTACTTCGACAACTGCTTCAGGTACGAGCGCCCCCAGAAAGGACGTTTCAGGGAATTCTGGCAGTTCGGCGCCGAGATCATAGGCAGCCCCAGGCCCGAAGCCGACGCCGAGGTCATAGCCCTGGCCTGCCGGATGCTCCACGAGGCAGGCGTGGACGGCGAACTCCATGTCGGACACCTGGGTATAATCAGAACCCTGTTTGAGGGGCTGGACACCGACACCCAGGGGCAGATAATGCGCCTCGTGGATAAGAAGGACGACAAGGGCCTGGAAGACTATCTGGAAGAGATCGATGCAGATATCGAGATGAGGGAAAAACTCTTCGAACTCATAGGACTCACCGGTAGCAGTGCAGTAGATGAAGCAAAAGCAATTCTGGGCGACATAGAAGAACTGGCGACCTTCAGGACACTGCTGGAGCTGCTGGACACCCACGGCCTTGACTACACTGTCAACTTCGGCATTGCCAGGGGCCTGGACTATTATACAGGCATGGTCTTTGAGATATACAGCAGCGGCCTGGGTGCACAGAACCAGGTCTGCGGCGGCGGGTCATACAGGCTGGCCCACCTGTTCGGCGGGAAAGAAGTGGAATCCACAGGTTTTGCCCTCGGGTTTGACAGGGTAATGGAAGTATGCACGACAGAACCTCCTGCTGAAGATCGGGCCGTTGTGGTCTGCTTTGACGAGACCAGAAAAGAAGGCATGCGCATCGCCGACTCCCTGCGGGAACACATAATTGTAGACGTGGACGTTATGGGTAGGAGTTTTAGCGCCCAGTTAAAATTTGCCAATACCGTTAAGGCCAGGTGGTCCGTGATAGTCGGCGAGGATGAAGTGGCACAGGGTAAGGTGGCGCTGAAAGATATGGAATCGGGCAAGCAGGAACTACTGGACCCTGAGGATCTTATTCTGCGCTTAAAAGCCTGACCTACCTGATCATATCCAGGGGCAGCGCACCGTTATGCACCGCAGTGGCCACCAGCACACCTGCCAGGCCAATATCCTTCAGGTGGCTGATATCATCCTTATTCCTTATACCGCCGCCCAGTAGTATGTTATGGTTCGAATGATCCACAACCTGCTTCAGGAACTCTGTATTAATACCGCTTGATGTCCCGACCTTGCTCAGTTCAAGTATGACCAGGTCATTAATATCATATCCATTCAGCATCTTAATCAGGTCAATGGGCGGAATATTAAAGGCCGGTTCACTAGTGAGGATGTTGCCGTCCTTGATATCAATGCTCATGTTTATAGACCGGGGATAGAAGTTTGATGCACTTTCCACCAACTCAAGGGTTGCAGTTTCTGTTCCCAGGATTACGGAGCCCGCCATCTCCTGGCCCAGGTGTACATCATCCATAGTGGATGCCCCACAGTCAAGCATTAAACTGGTTTTCCAACCTAATTGCTTGATGGCCTCATCATTATTTCCACTACCCTCCAGCCTGTTCAGGTCTGCTATATAGAGCTCCCTGGGTGAAAGTTCATCCACAATATGGAGTGGGTCTGAAGATTCACAGACTTTACTGAAATTATGTATAGGGCCGTATTTTTCACGTTCCCCTTTTACGGCATGCACTACCTTTCCGTTTAAAATATCCAGGACAAATATTATTCTAAACATGGAATCTTGGTAAAAATGTTAAAACCGGTTATTCTCATCACTTTTTTTATCAGTCAATATGGATATTCGTATTATTCATATTAAAGTCTTATGAATTGAATGAAGAACATTTGACCACATTAGCAGAATCCTGATTGAACGATATAGCAACATATATATTACGATAGGGTATTATTTGCTTCACGAATCAGAGGTATAAGGATATGAAATTACTGGTAAGTCCCATCAATCTTGAGGAAGCTAAGACTGCTTACAACGGTGGAGCCGATATAATAGATGTCAAGAACCCGAAAGAGGGAAGTCTTGGTGCAAATTTCCCGTGGGTCATCCGCTCAGTCAAAGAAGCAATGGGTAAGACCCCGGTCAGTGCAACTATCGGGGATATGAACTATAAACCGGGAACCGCATCCCTTGCAGCTTTGGGTGCTGCTGTATCCGGTGCTGACTATGTGAAAGTAGGATTGTATGATGTCCAGACCACTGAGCAGGCCATTGATATGGTAGAGCATGTGGTGAAATCTGTAAAGGATTATGACCCGAGTAAGAAGGTCGTTATTTCAGGCTATGCTGACTATAAACGTATAAACTCCATCCCGTTACGTGAACTGCCTCCTATCTGTGCAGATTACGGTGCAGATGTGGTAATGATGGATACGGGCATCAAGGACGGCCGTTCAACATTCGAGTTCATGACCAATGAGGAACTATCACAATTCGTGGAATCTGCCCATGACCTGGGGCTTATTAGCGCCATTGCAGGTAACATCAAGTTTGAGGATATAGAGGCAATAAACCAGATCGGTCCTGATGTTATCGGGATAAGGGGATGTGTGTGCGGCGGCGACCGCAACTCTACTATCCAGCAGAAACTGGTGGAAGAGTTGAGATCCATGATGGTGTGACCCGGTTCACTTACATTGGTTCACTAAGGGCTTACTTGATACTAACCTGTTAACCTGTCAAAATCAATTTATATTCTCTTACCAGAGATATAGATCGGAGAATTCAAACCGCAGATGAACGCAAATGAACGCAGATTTGCGGTGTTGTATCTGCGTTTATCCGGGTTCATCTGCGGTTAATTTTTATTGATTGTTATGTAGCAAACTGTAATCCAGATTGGTGTATGTGCTGTAT
>Ga0255457_1051_pt1 | contig 20554 bp, 23 predicted proteins | sample ANMaggQBNCT02L10_FD_182650 | JGI IMG/M metagenome (GOLD analysis project Ga0255457, IMG submission 182650) | Sediment cell enrichment communities from methane seep in Santa Monica Basin, California, United Staets - ANME aggregate JGI... | ecosystem: Environmental > Aquatic > Marine > Cold seeps >...
GACTAATGGGATGCATAGTCTGTAAGAATTCAGAAGCCCACTCCTTTTCAGCCGGAGTTAGCCTGGCTTGTGCTTTAGCAGGTACTCCAAACATGGAGATCACGTTCGACTCGAATTTTGTTGTGATTAGCCAGTAGACAAAATCTGACCGAAATATCGTATTAAAAACAATTTTTTGCATGGCATTCTCTGGCGGAGGCGTATGACTGATTGCTGATAGCATCACTAGCGCCGAACATCGGTCAGGATGGCGCAGGGCAAATTGCAGAGAGGAAGGTCCTCCTCTCGAGACGCCTACGATAGCTACCTGACTGATGTTCAACTCATCCAGCAGGTCAGCGTATGCGTCGGCCATTGCAGCGGGAGAAGCGTTAGCAGGGAGTGGAGTACGCAGATAACCAAAGCGCGAGATGGCAATCCGACGAAAGTTATCACCCTCAAATTGCGCTAGGATAAGGCCTTGGTCGTAACCACCACCAGCCCCGTGTACCACCAGCACGGGATAACCATCCCCGGCAGTGGCATATTCTATTGGGCCAGAATTGGTCTGGATGACCTGGCTACCGGCCAATAACCGCTCTCGGGCCTCATGCATATCATGCTGATAGCGAGGGCAGGTCAACGCCACGAACACCACGGCTGTGACAACCAAGATGATAACAATGAGCCAACCAACCTTCTTTATATAACTTACATTCTTCATGATGATTTAAACCCCCTTTATCATATAGAATATTCTGTTACCTTTCAGTATTTGTGCCCCGAAGTGAGCATTTCACCTAACGTTGTATATCCGAACTTACTTCGCATATCCCGCATATTTACTAAAAGCTCCAATTCCTCTCCTTTTTATTTAGATTTTGAATTACTGGACAGCCTCTTGAGGAGGATTCCGGTGAACACAAAGCTAAAGGCGAAGAGGGAGTCCCAAACTCCCATTGAAACTAACTTTTACGCCTTAAGATGATCCATGATAAAAAGACCACGGAGATTCCTGCAAGGACTCCCGTTGTTGGTGTTTTTTGCAAAGGACTCACCCGGGGACTAAGTGTGGAATCTGCTTTTATTCCCGCATCTGTAACCGCATCAGTAGGTTTCTGTGCTGGAGAGGATCTTGAAAAATTTTTAATTCTGTTATCGGCATTTTCCCTGATATTGTAGTAATAAAACGGATAATCAAAACTGTGGAAAACTCCTTTAGGGAGTATTGAATTACCCGGAGAAAATTTTGTTACATTAACAGTGCTACAAATGACTACACCCCTGGATATGTTGACACGTGCATCAGCAAAGTTTTCAAATTGTGCAATTTTCCCATCATTATCTAATACTACAGATCCATTTGGATTTAATAAAATAGATCCTGAACTTTCCTCAGCTGTTGCCAGTTTCTCTGTTCTGGTCCATGTAATTGGGTTTATAGAAATAGCATCAGGCAATAAAACGGGATTGTTTCCTTCAACTTCAGGTGCTTCAGTATTATATGAAATTATAACTCCTGTATCATCAGGACCTTGTGCAAATTTTAAGTGTGGATTTTCAGCAAGATAATCTTCTGTAATTGAATATCCGATAACGTATGCAGCAATCATTCTTTTATACACCTCGGGATTTTCTTTCATATAATCTGACAATAAATACGCCAATTCATTTGAGCCCTGGGAATGTCCGGCTAAAATAAAATGACTGCCATTATTGTAGTTTTCAATATAATAGTCGAATGCTGCAAATACATCAGATTTTGGTATGCCTCCAACAAGCTTATCCTTTTCTTCTAAAGGTAAAGTTAGGGCATATTTGCCATCTGCTTGTCTATAATATGGTGCATAAATATTCCCTACGGTTTCAAAAGCAGTAGCTTTTCTTGCAAAATCTCCTTTTGAACCATTTAACATGGAAGGATTATCAATTTTACAAATGTTTGACTCGTTTATATCAATCTTTTGCCATGCAGATCCATATAGGTAAAAAACATCCACGGTTTTATTAACAGAAGAAGGTAAAGACAACCAATGTTCAGGTCTTGAATAATCGGTAATTGTAATTCCAGGTCCGCCTGCATGCACAATTTCTCCATTAGCTGTCAAATCGTCATCCCATATTCCACCATCCTGCAACTGAATAGTTATTATATTATCTCCATCATTGCTCCCGATAAGAATTTGATACCAGTGTGATGTTGTATTGTCTATTGTACGGCCATATTTCCAGTATTGTGCGCTTCTAGGGAGAGCCTGAGGCAGAGTGATTGTTATGTTTACTGTCTGGTTGTGGTTTAATCCGGATATCTCAAAATCCACGAGACCGTAAGGGAATTCATAATCTGGTTTTCCAGGTATCGATGAAGCGTTTACACTTGCTGCCTTTGTGAAATTTCCTGAACTTGATGTAAGATTAATTATGCCAGTCCCATTGTATGCAATAATTCCGATATTACTCTGGGAATTCATTGGAGTTGTTGAAATTGAATCCGGATAAACGATTTTATCTATTGTTCCATTTCCATCCATGTCAATTTCCAGGGAATAATTTTTGACTATATCTCTAATATTAACTGTGGAGATTGAGTTCGACATAACGTTGATATTATGGAAATCCACGGTAACAGTGGATGTTTCTGCCTGGTCTTCAATGATCATATTGTATGAGAGTCCCGTCGGTTGGGCGTCTGCTTGGCAGCCAGATGAAAAGAGTTTGAACTCATTAATTGTTTTATTATTGGTATCATCTTGGTAGCCTACTATGAACTGGGGTGTAATGGTCTTTCTTCCATAGTCGCCAGTGTAGTATGAATCAGGTATTCCTATGGAGATATTATCATTGGCATTATCACTGCAATCCTGATTCATACCTGTGTGTCTTCCCTGGGAATCGTAGGCATGCAGCCCCATCCTGTTAAGTGAGAGATTGTCAGTATAATTCAAATAAACTGCTCCAGTTATCCTGTTATATTTTGGGGTTGATGTTGAATTGTGGGGATTTACTTTTCCATCTTTTACTTCAATGATCCTGTATCCCGGTTTCAAATCCCCATACAATTTAGTGACGCTTCTGGTTTGAATGAACAAAGGTGCAGGGCTGTTATTGGTTGTCGGGTTTCCGGATATATTGAATATAGCATCCTGATGGTTGTGACCTGACAGGACAAGCTGGACATTGCTATCTTTCGAATAATTTATAAAATTCCATCGATTGAAAGCAATTGTCATATCGTTGCCTCCAGGGCCGCCGTCGTTAGGTACAATTTTTCCTTCGGGTGATGAATCATCGACAAAGTTCATCACAGGGGCGTGCATGAATATGATCTTGGGAGAACTGCTGTTGAATTCTCCTCTTAACCTTGCCATCTGGTCACTGGACAAACCGTCTGATTCAGGAGAGAAATCACACGTCGAATCAGTGCATTCTTTGACAGATATATCTGTCACATTTGCTTCATCAAAAAGAGCGCTATAATCTGCTCCGGAATCCAATCCTATGAAACGATAACCATTGAAGTCGAAGTAATAATCATTATCGCTTGAGGAAGGATTGGATAAAGGCTTGATATAGGCATTATAATCAGAAAGATTGTTCCCATATAATTGATGAATATAGTACCTGTCATGATTTCCTGGTGTAGTTTTGACCGGGATATCAATGCTTCTCAGAAGATTTTTGAAAGCTATAAAAAAGTCCCTGTTGTCAGTCTCAACAAGATCGCCTGTGATCAGTATAAGCCCCGGATTATCTCTTTTTACTGCCTGCTGTATGTCTGTAAAGTTCAATAAAGAGCTTTTCATATCTTCAGGATATCCAAGGGGAGATCTAAAATAACCTAAGTGGACATCGGTAATATGGGCGAAATTGAAATCTTGAGAAGCATTCGTCGTCGCCTCCGCGCCGCCTGACATTATCCCGATAAGCAGCAGAGTCAACAGAACAGATGTTATATATTTTGATTTATCTTTTATTTGAACAACAGCACGGATTATGTAAATTATCATAAGGATAATGATGGTTTTTAATATATGAATGTTTCCAAGCCGAACTTGACGCCATGGATTTAAAACCCCTTTATCATATAGAATATTCTGTTGCCGTTCAATATTCATGCCCCGAAGTGAGCATTTCGCCTAACGTTGTATATCCGAACTTACTTCGCATATCCAGCATATTTAGTGTTATATCCGAACATGGTCAATCTACATCCATCCGGATGAACTTCAATCATCACCTATACTCTTCATCATTCTCCTCAATTAAGTTATCCAACCCACCCCCGTTCTCACACTTATACACTCTTCCGGCGCCCAATCATCTGCACTTTCCCTCCCACAGCAGTCCGTCAGGGCGGCAGGGTGGCAGCCAGCCTTGTGGATTCGTGCGAGTTTCGAGTAGATGGTGGAGGAGCGCACCGCCATCTGCGTGGTTGTTGCCCAGGGTTTTGGTTCAGTGTTCATCACCTCCCGTCCCGTATGAAGTTAGGAGGAACTATGAATGGACGTTGCGCAGGTCACACATGCGTATTTGTTGAACATGGCCCGAAGTATTTAATATTTTAAAACAAAATTAAGTCGTATGGAAACTCATGTTGAATCGAACAAGGTCTGGCTCTACAAAGACGAATATGATGACATGCTTGAATACATCGATCGATTGACAGAAACGATAAACGTTCTTTCCGATAAGAGTACTACAACAGCAGTTAAACAAGCTCTTAGCAGGATCAACTCCGGCGAGTATCTCACAAAAGAAGACATGGTGTTTGATTGATGGTGCGAGTTTGTAACCGCAGATAAACGCGGATGAACGCAGATATTGCAGCTAAAATTAGATTATGCTTAAATTTCTAATGTATAATTACAATTAAAATCCACAATGACAGTTATCTGCGTCCATCTGCGGTTAATAATGAAATTGAAATAATTCCAGCCTGCTTCCTTTCTGCACATGCATTAAGCATGGGTTGGAAGAGGTGTGTGCGGGCGGTGCCTCGGGTGTTTGTGGGTGCTGCCGGTGTGAGCCATGGCTGTTAAAATATATAATTTATGAAATACTACACCGCAAAGGACGCAAAGTTGAGGTTAGAATGTCTTTACTGTGGCGGCGTGCTCCTACTTACCCAGCCCCAGCACATCAGCCATACCGTACACCCCGGCCCCCTGCTCCATCACCCAATGTGCAGCCCTCACAGCCCCGCCAGCAAACGCCTGCCTGCTGTGGGCCTGGTGCCGTATCTCGATACGCTCACCATCGCCAAAGAACAACACAGTATGGTCCCCCACCACATCGCCGCCCCTGACAGCATGAATACCGATCTCATCTCCCCTTGGCGCAAGTCCCTGCCGGCCAGCACCTCACTGATAACCTGCGCCGCCTTAGCCGCAGTGCCGCTTGGTGCGTCCTTCTTCTTATTGTGGTGGGCCTCGATGATCTCCACATCAAACTCCTTACTCCTGAAAGTTACATTGCTGCGAGGTAGAAAATAAGGAGTGATACGTATCCATTTCAAAAAGTATGGCAAAATTTAAAATTAATATAGACATAGATCTCAATGATTTTCACAACAACCATTAATCTGTGTAATCAGTGTAATCTGCGTCTCAAAATTCCGAGCAATATGAAGAATTACCATTTAATTTGAAAGGGATACGGTAAATTCAAAAATCAAGAGCCTCAAAATCGAACTGGAATAGTTTCCCTTTTAAATCTCTGGAATGTTCCCTCATTCCCTGCAAGTATAAATATAATTTAATTTGCACTCAAATAGTATTAACAGACAAAACCCATTCTTCAAGATCATCTGTGAAATATAATACCTCATGAAGCATTTCAACTGATTGTCTCAATTCATTCTTATCAATCAAATTCCTTTTACGAGCCAATCTCAAGATCCCAAGAGTTCCAATAACATCCAATCCAAGTTCTTTACCGATTTTTCTTGGCTTGAGGTCATCTGTTACAATTAAACATTTTTCAGATATGCCAATTGCAATTGCGTATCGTTCTCCTGGCCCCAGAGCTGTCGGTAAGCTGTCTGCATACTCAATATCCTTTTGAGTAGACTTGATCACTTTAATCTGACCCTTTTCAATGCACTTTTTAATCCTATCCACTCGTTTTGATTTTTTGGCCTTCAGCACACCTTCATAATAAACACATTCAGGTATATGAGTATCTCCAAATAATATTAAAGGGATGTCGAGTCTATCGATATGCGCTAAGGCTGAAAGGGCGGTGTTGTCCAGAATAATCATTTAAGATACTTCTTAGCCATATTTTCTTCTTCTTTTGCCTCAGATATACCCAGTAGCGAGTATATCTTCATTTTTCTATTTTTCAGTTCACTAATAAAATCCTCAAAGGGCAGATCAGCGAGTTCAGCGGCTTTTCCCGAAGATATCTCTCCTTCCCGGTATAATTCAGTTGCAATGAGGATTCTGCTTTCTTTTTCAATGCTTTTATGTGCTCCAATGATGCTTTTTATATCATACGGTAGTTTTACATTTATACTTGACAATTTTTCACCTCCAGTCTGTAAAACACGTTGCCATAACATAAAAGTTTAATCTTAACCTTCCCAACAGCGTATTTCTGCTTTTTCTATTCATTTCTTATAGTTCCTGCCCCTCATCCATCTCTGTACTCTCCCACATACCCACCGTCTGCACATTCCCTGCCACCGCAGCCCGTCAGGGCGGCAGTGTGGCAGCCAGCCTTGTGGATTCGTGCGAATTTTGAACCACAGATGAACGCGGATATTGCAGCCAAAATTTGATTATATTTAAATTTCCACTATATTATTAAAATTAAAATCAATAATTGCCGTTATCTGCGTTCATCTGTGTATATCTGCGGTTAATAATGAAATTGAAATAATTCCAGCCTGCTTCCTTTCTTTACATGCATTAAGCATGGGTTAGGAGAGGTGTGTGCGGGCGGTGCCTCGGGTGTTGGTGGGTGCTGCCGGTGATAGTCATGGCTGTTGAAATATATAATTTATGAAATACTGCGCCGCAAATGACGCTAAGTTAAGGTTACAATGTCTTTGCGAACTTTGCGCCCTTTGCGGTGAAACACTTAACGGTAGCCGTCAATTTGCGTCCATCTGCGGTTCACATTGAAATGCTGTCCAGCCCCCACCACATTTTCACACTCTCCCGCCGCCTGCCATCATACCCGTGGCAGCATGCCCCTACTTACCCAGCCCCAGCACATCAGCCATGCCGTACACCCCGGCCCCCTGCTCCATCACCCAATGTGCAGCCCTCACAGCCCCACCTGCAAACGCCTGCCTGCTGTGGGCCTGGTGCCGTATCTCGATACGCTCACCATCCCCAAAGAACAACACAGTATGGTCACCCACCACATCGCCGCCCCTGACAGCATGAATACCGATCTCATCTCCCCTTGGCGCAAGTCCCTGCCGCCCGTACACATACTCCCTGCCGCCCAGCACCTCACTGATAACCTGCGCCGCCTTAACCGCAGTGCCGCTCGGTGCGTCCTTCTTCTTATTGTGGTGGGCCTCGATGATCTCCACATCAAACCCATCCAGGGACCCGGCAGCCTCCTTTAGCAGTTCCCAGAAAATATTAACACCCACAGCAAAATTGGGCGATATGACCGCAGCCACGCCATTATCCCTGATGGCCTGGTGCATCTGCCGTGTCTGCTCCTCGCTAAAACCAGTAGTGCCAACCACCAGGTTTGCCCCGGCATTGGCAGCCTTGACCACATTCCCGGCCGCAGCCGCAGCTATCGTAAAATCGATCACAACCTGCGTACCTGTGTCCTTTATCACGGTTTGTATATCCGCAGGGTCTGATACCGGCACACCCAGGTGCCCTGTCCCGATGGCCTCACCCACATCCATGCCGATATTAGTAATATCAAATGCCGCAGAAAGTTCCATATCCGGGCTTTCCAGGATATTATGGATGATCAAGGTGCCCATCCTGCCGCATGCACCGGTAACGGCGGTGCGTATCATACTACAGCGCCCCGATCGCTTTTAGTTCAGCCACCAGCTTTGCCTCGTTCCCCAGGTTCAGGGGCGCCAGTGGCAGCCTCAGGTGTCCCGCAGCCAGGCCGACCAGTTCTGCCGCCTTCTTCACAGGTATGGGGTTGGTCTCAAGGAACAGTGCCTTGATAAGCGGTGCAAGCTGTGCTTCCAGCCTCTTTGCCTCGTCCAGGTCCCCTTCATTGAAAGCCGTTAACATAGCCGTCATCTTCCCAGGTACGATATTTGCCGCCACGCTTATCACTCCAACACCGCCCATTTCCATAATGGCCAGGGTATTGGCATCATCTCCTGATAACACAACAAAATCCTCATCCCGGGTCAGCCTGATAATATCTAATATCTGGTCCAGGTCACCACTGGCCTCCTTTATCCCAATAATATTGGGATGGCCTGCAAGCTGGGCAGTAATCCCAGCCTTCATGTTAAGGCATGTCCGGCTTGGCACATTATATAATATCTGTGGAATATCCGCATTATCAGCTATCTTAGTAAAATGTTTAATCAGCCCGGCATCATTTGGCTTGTTATAATAAGGTGTGATCAATAGTGCTGCATCAGCCCCCGCATCAGCAGCATATTTGGTTAATTCCAGGGCTTCAGATGTACTGTTGGCCCCTGTACCGGCAACAACCGGCACCTGACTGTACTCCACAGTTATGTCAATGATCTCCTTATGTTCCTGGAATGTAAGAGTGGCAGACTCTCCTGTCGTCCCTGAAGGCACGACGCCTGAAATACCTCCCTCGACCAGAAAATCCAGGTTAGACTGCATCCCCTCTTTGTCAATCCTGTCATCAGGAGTAAAAGGTGTTATCAATGCAGCCAGTACGCCATCCAGCATAGCAGGATCACCTACATTATACTATTATTTTGCCTGTCGGTTCTTCTTCCTTGTGATGTATCCGGCAATCCGGTTCCTTATAACCTTGCTCCGAACATTGGTGAACTGGGTGACAAGAGGTTTATTATCCTCAAAATCACCAGTGAACTGGTCGCCTTTTTCATTTATTAATTGGAGTGCAAGAGTCTTGATATAACTTGGTCTGATTCCCATTTTTATGCTCCTATATTTTATAACCTGCATACTACCCCACTATTCATATATGTTTCCTTCAACAACACAAGTATGCAGTGTTATCCGTCAAATGCAATAAGAAAATTATTTGCATCCGGTGAATAATATATAATATTATGACCGATATCGGACTGCTATGGGATACAAAACTGCTTTTTGAAAAGTTTTTTACTGAGCACGGTTTTGACTGCAAGTTAATACATCCCGCATCCCTTGGTACGCCATTTTTACCTGAATTCAAACTATTGATCATACCAACCGGTTTTGCCAATCCTGATTATTCCAATACATTATCCTCCCTGATGCGCAGCAGTCACAGGATAGAGAAATTTATTAAAAACGGGGGTATGCTGCTGGTGTACGGTGCCCTGACAGAATCACATAATTATGAATGGCTGCCAGTCAACCTTGAATATATCCAGCAGTATGGTCCTGTTGAACTTTCCCTGCGCTGCCAGAGCGATGTATCGCTTTTAGCAGGTGACACATCACTGGAATGCGACGGCTTCTTTTGCTCGGCAGATGGTGAATGTATTTTTCTCAATGATTCGAATGAGGTAGTATTAGTAGAGATCAACTACAAAAAGGGTATGATAATCGCCACGACCATACATGAATTTCCCACACCTGAATTTATCAGGTGGGCACTCGAACATTCGACTCATGCCAGTCTATAGACGTTTTACTTAACAAGTTCGCCAGTTGTTTTGATTTTCTCCACTTCTTCAGGACTTTCGATCGTGAGCAAGAAGGTCCCGTGGCATGGCTTTGTATATGGAAAAATGATATTATCGCCATCTACTGCCACATAGATTGGCGGAACACCAATAATGAACACATTCATCATACGATACCCGGGCTGGACTTGGTAATATTCATCATAGTTTGAGCTGATGAATGTCGAGCATTCTTTGAATCTTGCTTTTGATAGTAAAATCTCATATTTCAACTGTTCGATGCAGCCCAACGTTCTACCTCCATGTTTACTTTTGATATTATTGGTTTTGGATTATGCACAGCCCTGGCCCAGATATGTTTTAAGCCTGCATCATCACACTGCTGTGCCAGGGTCTGGGCATCGTTCCCGAATATAATACCCACGGCCTCACCGCTTATTAATGCGGCTGCCGTGGCAAGATACGACACCCCTGCATCGTTGTGGATAAATACGTAACATATGTCAGCATCAACCCTTTTTTCGGCAAGAGCGCCAATAGTAGCATCAAGATCGGCCGTATCCTTGATATAATGTCCGGCAGGGTCGGCCGTACGGACCAGTCCAAGTGCTGCATTGTTACCTGCAATGGTTACCCTGGCACCGCTTTTTACCAGCAGGTCCAGGGTATAGATAGCCAGGCTGGTCTGCACCGGGACTTCAGGGCAGCCTAACATTAACAATGCCTTTTTGCGTTCATCGTTCAAGATTATTCTCCATTATGCTAATGATCGTTCAAGATTATAGTCAAGAACATAATATCTTTGACATATATCCTGAACACTTTGCTCTTTCACGTCCTTTGCGGTGTATGATTTTGGTCACCGCAAAGATCGCAGTGTCCGCAAAGACAGTTTGAATTGTTTGGTTCTTAACTATATTGTTCCTTATGCTGATGATCGTTTAACCTGTGCCTCTTCGGCTGTCATTTTCTTCATTTCTTTTTCATCCATGTTTCCACCCTGGAGCTTCATGCGTTCCCGTAGGACACATTTCCCATATCTGGAACCACCCAGGGGATTTTTGGGCGTACCAAGTGAATTCATACACCTGGCCATTACCGCAGCTCCCCGGGCAAGACCATCATCGATAAATGCAATATGTTCCTCAGGTGAATCGAATATGCCCAGCTCATTGACCTGGCTCAGTATCAATTTGGGTTTACATCCGGTAATGGCTGCCCTTCCCGTCAAACCCATGGCAGTCTTCTCTGTGACAAGGTTCTCATCCAATGCAACCTTCACTAGCCGTTTCACCATGATAGCACACACCATATCCACTATAGCGAACAGTGTCTCCAACCCATATTTTTCATACACTTCGCCCCCTATCTTTGATAGTTTTTCCAGATCAGAACCGTTTTTGCCCACATCACACCCTATCAGGGTGACCCCGATTTCCTTTGCTGTTTTCGGGCTGACCGGTACGCTGCCGTACTTGTCTACATTTTCGGGAATCACCTCAATTGATATCAGTTCATGTATCTTGTTGGTATACTCTTTGATAACCTTCCCCCGCCTCATCCAGGTGAGCAGTCCCACTGGTTTGTTCTTAAACAGGTCAAGGGCAGTACCTACCTTTTCATCCACAAGATGTGTGCCCTGGATAATGGCATCCGGAATGGCACCGGCATACCCTGCAAAATTCCCTGTAACCCTGGCATATGGGGTATCGTCATTGGTGATGCGACCATCCAGCGTTGTGCCGAAGTCGATGGAGAGACAGGGATTCCTGAAATCAATGCCAGCCCATTTTGCGCCTTCCTTAATACCGGCAGTGGCCAGTTCACCTTCCATCTCATTGGCGACCACCTCAAGTCCCGAGGCACCCACAGGGGGAAGTACGCCGCCCACTGCACCTGTGAACACGATCTTTTCTATCAAGCTGAATTTCCTGAAACGCTGTGGCACGTTCTCTATGGACATGGCAGGGATCATGTGTTTGGGCGGTACCCCGGCCATCATGCACCCGTCTGCCAGAGCCTTGACGAAATGACCTACTTCGTCAGGCGAATCAAAACCGGCAACAACTCCGGTGGAGCGTACCACGAAGTGCAGGTCCTCTTTAATATCAAGGTTAGCTGTACTGAGCGATTCCTGCAAAGTATCACGTACCAGTTCGGCTACAGATTCCTTGGTAAGTGAAATGCCTGTAAGTGTTTTACCGAAAATCTCTTCTTTTGGCCTGGGGCTCCTGACGTCCCGTGTCATATTTACAGTCTTGTTGACGAGGCTGGTCTTGCCATCCTCCAGGTTAGTAGCTGTCAGTATGCATTTAGTTGTGGTGTTGCCTACTTCAACCGAGGCTACAATAAAATAAGGCTTTGACTTCAGGTCCAAAAGCCTGACATAAGGGCTTTCTGAGATTCTTGGTTTTGGCCCGAAAGTACTTTTTTTCAGTATTTTTACCGGATTGGTCATAGTTCGCAAACTTCTATAGGGATTGTAATAGATATATTTTGTTTTCTACTATTATGGCATAATATGTGCACACCCATGAACCTATCGATTGGTCTACTTTTTGTTATCAAGCTCATGCAACAATATATTGATCTGCTCAAGCCCTGCATCTGTCTTGAACCCTGTTCCGGAAAAATGGGTGCGTGAAGCGTAAAATCCCGCAGATACGAGTGCTTCTACCAGTTCATCAATGGGTCCGGGCGAGATTTTATTTTTTTTGCACAGCCAATGCTGGTCGTAATAGGTCACAACATCTATTTCACCACGACAGAATTCAATGATCTTTACTGCCTGCTCCCACTTGCCCGGCTTCCTGGTCTCAAGTTCGACAAGCACCGCCTTACAGAAATCCTGCTCCCGGATACTGCCCAGCCAGAGTGGTCCGGCAGGTTGGAGTGTCCATTTGCAGTGGGGGCAGATCGATCCCAACTGTGCAGCCAGCCCATATTTCCATGACCTGTATCCGCAATTCGGGCAGTGGATGATAAAACCCATTTTTTCCAGGGCATCATCGGCAGAGGACACACCCTTTATGATCTCAATATATACCCTGACATAGTGTCGTGTGGCATGGGTCAACAGCACCTTTACACCTTTATCCCGGCGCACCAGGGCCCGTACCGCCGCACCCAGCAGGATGCGTGCCCCCATCTCCCTGTGGTATTCGGTGTTCAACGGCACTGCCGCATACTTGCGCATTCCCGATTTCAGGTGGGCACCGCACAGGGGAGCGGTATCTGTGGCAGTGATGCACAGTAACTTGCGGGCCGATCTGGCAGCAGCATCCAGGAACGGGGCAGGTGAGCCAAAGGGGTCAAGGTCAACAATGTCAAAATACTTCCGGTGCATGAGAGTATTGGCATTCTGCTGGGAGGAGGTACAGATATCTTCCAGACCATTTCGCTTGATGTTTTCCCGGATCAGTTCATAAGCATCCTGTTTCCAGTCGTTCAGGCAGCACTTGGGTCCCACCTCGGTGGCCATACGTATGCCCCTGATGCCTGAGGCTGACATAACATCAGCGTAGGAAACCGTTTTAGTGTCAAGGCCATGACCTTTTATAAAACACGCAACAGCAGAAATGGTAATATCACGGTTTAATTCCATTTCAGGGTTATAGAACACACCTGCAGAAGAAGATGGAATACTTGATGGATCATCGGGAAGGGGGACCTCAATTCGGACACTCCCTTCACTGATGACCTTGTTGTTCATTATTTATTATACCACAGTAATGGTTAATATCCTTGCATCCCTGCCTTTCAGGTAAAAAGTATATTCACCGGTTTCATTGAAGGTATAGCTCACAGACCGCATATAAAGAAGATATTGTTCTTCTTCCCATATGCCATTCTCATTGATCAGGTATCTTGGTTGCTTGCTATTTTCAAAGTTCCTCCATTTAATGGTGTCGCCCACGTTTATTTCTTTATCCCCTGTAGGTATGAACATGTAACTCGTGATCCTGATCATATATTCCTGGGGTACTGCAGTAGATGTGGGTGTTACTTCAGTTGGCTCGGGGGTTGCGGTAGCTGTAGCGTTGGGTGTTGCTGTGGGTGTTGCCGTGGCAGTTGCTGTGGGTGTTGCTGTATCTTCAATATATGGTTCAGGTTTAATATCAGCGCAGCCTGCAGCAAATATTGATATTGCCAACAATGTTGTTACAAGAATAATTGAAAAAGCTTTCTTTGGTTCCATAATTATCATCACCTTAATAGTCTTATGGTTTACAATTATTTCATTCTATAAGTTATTAATACTATCGTAAAGATTTAAACAAAATTATTCATTATCCCTCAACTTGACAGCCGTGCCGTATGCCAGTATCTCGGCTGCCCCTGCCATTACCATTGAGGTCATGAACCTGACATTTATTACGGCGTCGGCCCCCATCTTTTCGGCATCCTCTACCATGCGGTTAATGGCTTTCTCCCTGGCTTCTTCAAGCATATTGGAGTATTCTGTCAGTTCGCCGCCTACGATGGTGCGCAGACCTGCCAGGATGTCCTTGCCGATATGCTTGGCCTGGATGGTACTTCCACGGGCCATGCCAAGGGTCTGTGTGATCTCTTTTCCTGCTATGGTATCTGTGTTCACGATTATCATGTTCTCACCTTTAGTATTTCCTTTCAATCTCAGTATCGTTTGTCCCTATTCTTTCCTTTATCAAAGACAATAACGCGATTATTATACCTAATATAATGGCTGCAAGGGATAGTTTCAGTATCAGGTTGCTCTCTATGGTTAAAATATTATAGAAAGCGTATCCTACCAGCAGGATGATACCTATTACGGCCAGGCCTATGCCCAGATTTCGCACTGCTGTGTTACTGTCCATTTCACATCACCCCGAATCTTTAACATTATATGTCTTTTTCCTGTGCATAAATAGATTATGAATAATTTGGTTGTGCATAATTGGGTTATGCAGGTATTGTTGCTTGGCAAGGATGCTAGCAGGGAGTACATGCCGAGTGCAGGGGGTAGGATACAGGTGGTGGGAAGGGGGATTGGCCGGACAATTTAAATGCCCATTTACTGTCTTAGTAAATATACAGTTGCACCAGCAAAGGTTAACAGTGTTAATAATACTGGTAATGGCGCATCAGGTGCATCTTCATTGTCATCAGGTTGAGGTATTGCTTCAGTTTGTACTTCGACTTGCATTGATATTGCAGTATCAAAACTTTCACTTAATATCGAATTATTTGTTAAGCCATTGAATTGCTGATATTGATATGTACTCTCATTCAATTTTACAGTAAGAAACATTACAGGAATGCCAGTTACACCAAACTCTTGTGCTTCCTGGCGATTTTCACCTGAATTTATACGGATTATGGTGATATTGCCTGCGTATTCCTTTTCCAGTTCATCTACAATAAGAGACTGATTCTTGCAGAAATAACAAAAATCAGAATAGAAATAAATAAAAACAGGGGTGTTATTTAACAGGGAATTCTGTATTTCAAGGCTTAACCACTGATCACTGGCCTGGAAAAAAACTGCTTTATCTGATTGCAATGAGGCAGATACACTGGTAAATGTGGATAATAATACTACTGATGAAAGGAATATTAACGTTGTAATTTTCATATTGTTTAGACCCACGTAAATATCAAATTACATGTAATATTCAATTACACATATGTATTGTGCTGCATTTAATATGAAAAATTGGATGAAAGTTTCATTCCACTAACTGAACATCAATCCCAGCTCAGCTTCCAGCATTTCACTCATTGCAGCATTGTACCCATGCCCGCTGCCTTCCACAGGATAGAACACCTTTGGGTCATCAGCTTTATTATAGGTGGCCTGTACCAGATCCATTGGGATGATGGAATCGTTGGTCATATGCATCATCACCAGCTTGCGGGGCGGCAGCCTGTCCAGATAAGTATCCGGGTCAATGGAGCGCAGGAACCTGGTCTGGTTATCCGTGACCCGGTTCGAATCATTTGCAATTAAGGATTCAACATCATACCCGCTGGTACTGATACCCACCACTCCGCTGATGGACGGATCGATGGCTGCGGCAATGATGGCAAACCTGCCGCCGTTACTGATGCCGATAATAGCAATGTTGTCAGAGTCGATCGCAGGGTACTGGCGCATCACATCAACAGCTTTCAATGCATCAAACACCATCTTATGCTGGGTAGGTTCCTGCCCGGCCTGGAACAACCTGCCATCAAGCTGGAAGTCCACCCCTCCCAAGTTGCGCTGGTCAATGACCATGGAAGCATACCCCATGTCTGCCAGTTCGGCAGACAGCCCCTGCGCACCCTCTTTTGATACAGTGGCCCCTGGCAGTATGAGGATGCCGGGGACCGGATGGCTGCTGTTGGGGATACGCAGCAGCGCACTTATAACATCATCCCTGCTGGAATAGTTGATGTAGTCAAGTAAATATTCAGGATTGTTTTCAACGATCATTGAATCATATACCGGAATTCCGCGTTCAGTGGGATAAGACATAATACCATCTTCGTCCACATCCCATTCCTGCAGTGTGGCAGTATTGCCAAAAATAGCCCATAACAATGCGATAAGGATTACGGCCGAGCCAAGAGCGATCAGTATCTTTGCCTTGACTGCCTTCTTATTCGCCGCTGCCTGCTGGCGTCTTGCTTCCTTTTTAGACTGGCCTGGTTCAGGTTTGGTTTTCCGCTTTTTTGCCATCCGGCTATTAGAACAGTTTTGTCCTATATCACATTTATGATTATTTTTTGCGTGACACCACGACCAGTTCATTTATGCAGGCCACTGCCACCGGAATGTCGGGTGGATATTCCACGCTCCATAAACTTTGCAACCCATAGACATTGGGTGATAGAACTAATTCAAGGTACACAACAAGAAACTGTTCACTGATGTTTGCAGTAACTTGAGTATACAGATCATACTTTATATGTAGCAAAAAATTAATTATACCATTTAAGACAATTGATACTGGGATGTAATAATGGTAAATGTAGAAATCGGATGGGTGATGATAATCATAGGATTCGGCCTTCTTGTAGCTGAGTCGCTTCATCCCGGGTTCTTTGTAGCAGTACCTGGTACAGTATTACTGGTTATGGGTGCAGTATTTATACTGCTTCCGGAAATATTCGATCAATGGAGTGCGGTAATTATGGTCATAACTGCACTAATAGCAAGCATTGCAACCATAATGATGTACCGGAAGATTGCCCCGGGACAAATACCATTATCCACCAGCAAGGACACACTGAAAGATAAAATCGGGAAAGTGACCACTGATATTGAACCAGGTTCTATAACCGGAAAAGTGAAGATCGATAGCCAGACATGGAGTGCCACATCCGAATCAGGCATCCCGAGAGGAAAAAAAGTGAAAGTAATAGAATCCGAAGGAGTCCATGTAAGAGTTGTTGAAATCAGTGAATGATTCGATTACATCATTTCAGGATAAAAACGTTCAGGAACAAAATTGAAAATAAATTGTATGGAGGATAGTATATGGCAGTAGTTGATTTAGGATTGGGTCTGGTCATTACAATAGCACTCATTTTGATATTTATTTCGGGTGTTACCATCATCCAGCCCTATGAACAGGGTCTATGGATAGTGCTCGGACGCTACAGGAAACGATTGAACCCGGGTTTTAACTGGGTATATCCGCTGATCAGTGAAGTAATACGTATGGATTTGAGGACCCAGGTCCTGGATGTACCCAGGCAGGAGGTCATTACCAAAGATAACAGTCCCACCAATGTGGACGCTATTGTCTATGTCAGGGTTATTGATCCGGAAAAGGCTTATTTTGAAGTGGTCAATTATCACGTTGCCACTATAAGCCTGTCACAGACCACACTTCGGTCAGTCGTAGGTGATATGGAACTGGACGAGATCCTGTACAACCGGGATTTCATAAATACCAAGCTCAGGGATATTCTTGACGAGGCAACCGATGCCTGGGGTGTAAAGGTAGAGGCCGTGGAGATCAGGGAAGTCGATCCTGTAGGCACTGTCAAGGAGGCCATGGAAGAGCAGACCTCTGCAGAGAGGAAGCGAAGGGCTGCCATCCTGATAGCCGACGGCCAGAAAAAGGCTGCCATCCTTGAGGCCGAAGGTTCCAAACAGGCCCTGATACTGAATGCGGAAGGTATCAGGCAGTCCAAGATACTAGAATCTGAAGGCGAGCGGGTATCCAAGATACTGGTAGCCCAGGGTGAGTCCCAGGGTCTGAGAATCCTCAGTGTGGGTGCCGTGCCCCTGGATAAGAAGGCCATCTCTGTGCTCAGCATGGATATGATGAAGAAGATGGCTGAAGGCCAGGCCACAAAGATAATATTCCCGATGGAGATCTCAAAGATGCTAAACCAGGTAGGGCAGTATCTGGGTGCCTCCACTGAAGTACCTGAAGTTGGCGAGACTGTGGATGTGGAGAAGATCGTGGGTAAGGCCGAGGACATACTGGGACCCATACCCAATCCAGATGAAATGAGGCGGGAAGTTGAGAAGATAGAGGAGGCCCTGGTGAAGGAGACCGAAGAAACAGTGATGGCTGGCGAGTCACTGAAGGAAAAGGCGATGTCCGATAAATCTGACATCCATATTTTTAAGGCAGAGGAAGAGGAATCTTCTGCCGAACCAGAAGGCAGCCCGGAAGAGTGAATGTATATGTCAGGGGGCGGTCAACCGCCGCTCTCTTGCTCTATTTTTAATAATAGTAATATCATATTCCAGATATGTGAATCTTAATATCAGGAGTGCCGGCACAGGCGATATACCGGACATTAAAAGCATCCTGTCACAGTACATACTTGAGACAGAACTGGTGGATGATAACATTGACCAGTTTATTGTAGCCGAAACAGGGGGCAGGATTGTGGGGTGTACGTGTCTGGTTAGCAGTATGGATATAATAGAGTTGAGGTCAATAGCCGTGCTCCCATCATGCAAGAATAAGGGAATCGGGCGCAGGTTGTTCGAAACGCTAATGCAAAGGGCAAAAGGTATGACAGACCGGATATTTGTAAGAACGACGGCAAAGGACTTTTTCGAGAAGATGGGGTTTGAAGCACTGGATGGTTCACAAAAACCCGTGCTGTGGCAGGACTGTGCCGACTGCGATAAACTGGATGTGTGTATGCAGGTGCCTATGGTACTGGAATTGAGGTGATGAGATGCTGACACTTGGACTGGTGAACACATACGATAAGATCAAGGTGCTGGACGCACATTACCGCTCCATTGCCAGGGCGGCACCCATTGCCTACAGTTATGGGTTTGCGCTGGCATTGTTCGATTACCCGTTCAAGATGGATGCGGGGGAGCTCTGCGATTTCGTGGCAGGTAAGACCACTATCGGCAGGTCAGGGCGGTACTTAAGGGAGATGCTGGAACACAACCGCTTCTTCGTGTTCGACCTGCCCAAAAAAGGATTCCAGCCCCAGTTCGGCGTACCAGTGGTGACCACCTCTGGCCCTGACCAGAAGAAGGCTATCTCCCCGGCGGCGCTGGCAGATGAGATTATCAGGGGCGGGTCGTACCTGCTGCTGGTGGGGCTGGGGCATAAGGGGCTGCCGCGGGAGTTGTTTGCGAGGGCGCGGTATCACATGGATATTACGGGGCAGGGTATTCCGCTTGAGACGTGTACGGCTATCGGGGCTGTGCCTGCGGTGCTGGCGGCACTGATGGGGGAAAAGGGATAGTCATTCCTGGATGCGTTCTTTAATCGGTTCCCTGTGTTCCCATTCTTTTACAAGTTGCTCCACATCTATATCAGCGAGCTTTATTGACAGTTCGTTCAATAATTTGCCTGTCGGGCTTTGGGATTCGAATTTATATAATTGGATCCTGCCCACCTTTTTTGTGGGGCTCATTATCTGGTAATGTAGCAACTTATCTTTCATGTCGAAGACAGTTGATTTCGAAACGCTTGCAGACTCGGCCAGTTCTGTCAGGTTGTATTCAAAATCTGAATGAAATGCTAAAGTCTCGATCACTTTTATCTGGGGATGCGTACCAAATATGGCCTGCATAGGGGTTTCTACCGGGATTTCCATGTTCTTCCTCCAATGGTTTTGTTGATTTTCATGAAACACTCGTTGTAGTAATAATTAGATTGTCAAGTATATAAATTAAACTCAAAAGACTGAAAATCATACGATATAGTGTAAAACCGGAATATATTTATTAGAATCCTCACTGCAACAATAATATGGAAAAGTACCAGAAGGCAATTTTAGGGAAATTATATCGCCACAGGTATATCGGTGGCAGACATACCAGTATGGATAATGTTCCTAAAGGTTTTCCAAAGAGTGAAACCAGAAATATAGAGAAAGCATTGAAATCATTGATTAAGGAAGATTACATACTTAAAAAACCAACTTCTTACGGCACTGAAATTTGCCTTAATCCACGTAAGATCAAGTAAATCAGGAAAATCATTGATCCCAGTGATGACTGATAAGCAGCACTGCCAATGAAATTAATACTGGCGGGTCGGTTGAGACGTGTACAGCCATCGGGGCTGTGCCTGCGGTGCTGGCGGCGTTGGTGGGGGGAACGGAGAATATAGAAACTCTTCACGAAGCTATCAACAAGAACAGCCACGCAGGTATAAAACAAAATATTCCCCCCCCTTCAGTATATCCTTTGTCACTACAATCCCCTTTGTATCAAATTCCTCACAGAATTTGACCAGCCCCTTCAGGTCACGCTTACCAATCTCATTAGAATATTTAACCTCAATTGGAATAACCTCATTCTTTAATGTGACCACCATATCCACTTCATTTCTCGACCTGTCGAGCCAG
>Ga0255457_1052_pt1 | contig 20436 bp, 19 predicted proteins | sample ANMaggQBNCT02L10_FD_182650 | JGI IMG/M metagenome (GOLD analysis project Ga0255457, IMG submission 182650) | Sediment cell enrichment communities from methane seep in Santa Monica Basin, California, United Staets - ANME aggregate JGI... | ecosystem: Environmental > Aquatic > Marine > Cold seeps >...
GCATACTAATCCAGTCCATTGGTGATCCGTTAAACCCTCCATTTGTCCATTAACCTCTTCCTATTAACATTCGGATCAAGCGCTTGACTTTGATACACTTCGAATAGCTCCATAAGACCTGCATCAATATTCGCATAATCGAGAACAGCGCCCAAGAGCCTATGTGACTTTTCAGTAAATATCGTTGCCCATCTCAAGTGAGAAGTTTGAACTATAATCCAGAATTATTGAAACTTGCAGTGGTCGATTTTATTTCTCAAACTGCAATTCATGTAATTTGGATATTTTTTTCGCTTTTACTGTATGACTCATCGAAAACCATATTACCAAACCCAAATAAAAAGAAAGGTATGAAAAATCTTGCTTGCCCAGTATGCGGCCATCCTGCAGACAACCTGATAGACGGAAGATGCAGGGACTGCTTTCTCAAAACCTTTACCCTGGCCCGGATACCTCATATGATCCGCACAATTATCTGCCCTTTATGCGGTTCAGTGAAAAAAGGCGCTCATTGGGAAGGGAACACTGCTGAACTTGAAGATGTCATACATGTTGGGGTCAAAGAAGCACTCAAACTCGATTCCGATGCCAGGGACGTACAGGTCTCCATTGATCTCACCAATAGCGACCCGTCCATATACCATGCAGGTATCAGGGTAGATGCCAACGTCAAGGGAATCAGGACCAATGCAACACTCAGGACCGAAATACGGGTCTCAAGAGAGACCTGCGACACCTGCAGCCGGATAGCAGGTGGCTATTACGAGGCAGTGGTCCAGGTTAGGGCAGAAGGGCGCTTTCCGGATGAAGAAGAACAGGTGCAGCTTGTTGAGTTGATAGAAGAAGTGATCGAGCGGCAGTACCGGAAAGGATACAGGCTGGCTTTTATCACGAAAGTCGATGAGCTGCCCGAGGGGACGGATGTGTATATAGGCTCCAACAGTTCTGCCAGGCAGGCATGTAAACTGGCAGCCGAACGTTTCGGGTGCAGTTATTCGGAATCCCCCTCCCTGGTTGGTAAAAAGGACGGTAAGGATATCTACAGGATCACATACAGTCTCAGGCTGCCCAGGTTCGTACCCGGTGATATTATCAATACCAGGGGAGATTTCGTACTTATCAGGCATTCAGGTAAAAGGACATCAGGATTGCTCCTCGGGTCCGGACTGGAGTTCTCTGAGAATACTAACAGGTTAAAGGATGCTGTGAAGATCACAGATGTGGAGGATGCAGTGGATGCAGTGCTGGTTTCGGTGGAAGATGATATTGTACAGGTTATGCATCCTACGACATTCAGGCCCGTAACATTGAAAAAACCGGCACACCTGTTGGGCAGGGGCGGTGAGGATATCAGGATCGTCATTATCGGGGATGAAGTATTCATATTGCCGCCATATAAGGAAAATGAATGAAATGAAGGCGCTGGTGGTACAAAAAGAGCAAGCAGAAACACTCAGGCTGAGGCTGCTGGAACTGGGATGCCTGGATACAAAGCGTAAGTTGTCTAACAAGGGGGAGTACCTGGAAATCCCAATTACCGGGGCAATCCCACCTGAATTCAGGTCTTACCGGGTCGTTTGGCCTGATGATGCTAAATACTACGAACCTGAACTCACTCTGAGGGACCTGATGGGGGAGCATCTGGATGATGATAAACTGGCACTGCTGCCAGGGGGTTGGCAGATGATCGGTGATATTGTGGTCATTTCCCTGCACAGTGACCTGTATCCAGAGAGAAAACAGGTGGGTGATGCAATGCTTAAGCTGCACCCCCACTGCAAGAGCGTATACCTGGATAGGGGCATAAGTGGAAAACTGCGGCGTCCCAAACGGGAACTGGTGGTTGCCAGGGATGGGGTGGATGACCCTGCCGTTACCGTGCATAACGAGAACGGGTGCCAGTTCGGGCTGGATGTTACTAAGGTTATGTTCAGTAAAGGCAACTTGCAGGAGAGGATGAGGATGGGGCGGCTGGGGAAGGGTGAGGTTGTGGTGGATATGTTCGCAGGTATCGGTTATTTTACCATACCAATAGCGGTTCACTCACATCCTGATAGGATAATTGGCATCGAAATAAATCCCGAATCCTACCATTACCTTGTGGAGAATATTCGGCTCAATGGCGTGGAGGCGATTGTGGAGCCGGTACTTGGGGATTGTGCTGAAATGACACCGATCTTGTCAGCAGACCGGGTGATAATGGGGTATGTGGGTAATACCTGCCATTACCTGAAATACGGTATAAAGGCGCTGAAATCCGGGGGAATACTGCACTACCATGATACTGTGCCTGTACACCTGGTACCGTCCAGACCCACTGGCCAGATCAGGGACGAAGCCTGTAAGCAGGGCCGACTGGCTGAAATACTGGACTGGCACAAGATCAAGAAATATTCTCCGGGGGTATGGCATGTGGTGGTAGATGCCAGGATCGAATGAATTGTGCAACCGATAATTATTAATAATGATAAATACCATCTTTTCTTGGAGGAATGCACTATGACCCGTACAGCGAATAACAGTACAGAAACAATATTAAAGAGTTTGATCGCCTTGCTGGCAATCGCACTTATGGTAAAGGTAATGGCCGGGGGATTTTTGTAGATACATAATCCCCTTAAATGGGAAAACCTACCTCTTTTCCCATTTTTCAAGCCGCAATACCTTTGATAGAGTGGAACCTCTGGTTATTTCATCGCGTATCCTGCTCTCGTTCTTCTCAACCTCGACGCTGCGCCTAGCAATTTCGTAGGCCCGCTCCTTAGGTACTACCACAATACCGTTGTCATCGCCCACAATGTAGTCTCCGGGGCGCACGGTCTGGCCCGCACAACTGATCTCGGCATTGATCTCGCCAAAACCTTTTGGTTCGCCGGCATTCGGTACCACGGCCCTGGCATAGACAGGGAATTCCAGTTTCCTGATATCATCAATATCCCGCACTGCCCCATCGATAACCACTCCGGCCACTCCTTTGTTGAGGCAGCTTAAGGTAGCCAGTTCACCCCAGGGTGCCACCTGGTCACTGCCGCCGTTATAGATCACGATGACGTCACCGGACTGTGCCGTATCAATTGCCTCCACGGTCTTGGCCCAGTCACCCTCAAATGTCTGGACAGTAACTGCAGGCCCCACCATCTTAAGGCCCGGATTCACGGAAAAAAGTCCGTGCATGGCACCTTTTCGATGCATGGCATCACTGATATTGGGTGTGGATACACGGGTCAGCAGCTGCCTGGTTTCGGCTTCGATTGAACCCCTATCCTTAATAGCGGGGATAGGTGCATCTATGTTCTGGCGGATATTGCGAGCAGAAGCCGCCACATCAGGGGAGCGCACGATATTGCCGCCCACGATCACAATATCGGCACCGGCTAATACTGCCTCTCCTGATGACTTGGCGTCCAGGCCGCCTGCCACTGCTATTGGGATGTGTATTTCATTTTTCATTTGCCTTAGTAGTTCAATGGGTGTGATGCCCATCATCTGCATGTCGATGCCCACATGGATGTTGATGATGTCTATCCCAAGCCCTTCCAGTTCCCTGGCCCTTGCAACTGGATCGGGTACAGAGATGAGGTCGCACATGAGCTTTGCACCGTATTTGTCGGCAGCACGCCTGGCATCGGCAATGGTGGAGTTATCTGCACTGCCCAGCAGGATGACGATATCGGCACCTGACTTAACTGCCATCTCTACTTCAAGAGCGCCGGTGTCCATGGTCTTCATGTCGGCAAGGATGGTGTGTCCTGGAAAATTATCTTTCAGTGCCCTGACAGCGTTCATGCCCTCACTCTTGATGAGGGGTGTGCCTGTCTCTATCCAGTCTACGCCGCCCTCTACGGCCTCGCGGGCTATCTGGAGGGCACGGTCAAGCTCAAGAATGTCAAGGGCTACTTGAAGTATAGGGTGGTCATGGTTCATGGATGATAGATATTACTAATGAGGCAAAACTTTATTTGTTGGACCCGGGATGGTGTGTTGATATCACAATCATCATTTACGCAGTACTTTTTCAATAATGTCGCCGATCAGGACCCCGATAATGAATTCTACTGTCACTATTCCCATGATTACTATAAATACAATCGAGCCGGTAAATCCGCCAATAAGTCCTCCGGCGATGGCTGATTCTATTCCTCCTGACAGTCCACCGATAAGGAATGATATCAGTCCCAGGATCAGGCCGAGTACCAGTCCGATCTTAAGTCCTTTTAGTAATATATGGAAATAGTCTTCTGTTCCTTTTTTGGAGAATCCGTAAGATATGCCGATCAGAATGATGATAATTGTAAGAGAAAATGCCATGTTGTTTTAGCCTCCGGGTTAAGAATCTTGTTTTATAGGATATTAATATTTGTGGAGGGTTTGGGTTTGGTGTTTGTTTTGATGGTGATCCCAGGGGGAGGATGCGGCATCATCAACAATAATGATAGCTCTGCTGGCCGCCCCCATCAGTAGTAACATCAGGAAGGGTGTAGTGAATGCAACAGGCTGCTCGACTCTGATGTTCATTTTTCAGGAAATAGTAATCTCATAATTCACTAACATTTCCTGCCAGATAGGCCGCAATCTTAGCTGCATCTCCAATATCCACGCGCCCGTTTCCATTAAAATCAGCATTCAGGTCTTCCGGCACATTCCCGGCTACCATGAATGCCACCATTGCAACATCGCCGATATCGACCTCGCCGTTACCGTTGAAGTCGCCTTTTATCCCAACAGTGATCTGACCATCCACCACAACTGCAGGTGTGTACGGATTAAACTCAGCATCGCTGAATTCTACGTTCTGTAGATCCAGGGACGTAGAACTACCAAATCCTCCTGTGAGAATAAAAGTAATATCGATCACAGGAGTTTCTGCTGATGTTGATATAAGATTTGGATTGGTCAGCACGATACTTGTGATACCATTGACATTGTCAACGTTCGGGGTGATGCCAGAACCAGTAAAGCTCTCGTTAGTATTGACGCTGCTTACGATTGCAACACTTGAATTGTAGAGCAGTTCAAGATATATTCCTGAAAAGTTAGTGACATTTGCAACACTGATCGGAACCGTTATTGTTGAATTCACCGGTGCGCTTGCTGATCCGATTGAGATAAACTCACCAATATTATAATTTTCAGCCATCACTGTCCATGTCCAGTTTTGCATAGCAATACCGTTCACATTGTTAGCTATCGCGCTAATGATCCATGTACCGGCAACCGCACTCGTATTGGTATATTCTGCATTAGACACACTTTCATTAAACTGTATTTCTGTTCCATTTATGTACCAGTTTACATTTGCACTCTGATCCATGAATATAGTAAATTTCCTTGTTGCGCCTAAATCATCAATAATGAATGTCGTTGGTTCAAAGCTGATTATTGCTGGTGCACTGGGTGGAATAAAACGCCCTAATCGTAATAATAAATCCTCATAATAATTTAACAATGAGCCATCTACTTCAGAATACTGATATAAATCTTCGAACTTGATAAGATCAGTATTCATACCCATGAAAATCACATCTAAGTTTGTGGAAATAATTTCCTGACCAGCACTGTAGTATGAATAATTCTGTTTTTCAAGAAGTAATACCTCATCTACCATTACATCATCTTTGTATAAACGCAGCCAAAGTGTGTCTGGATAATTTAATACTTGAATGTCCACCGGAACTATTGTATAATTTTCATTGAGTGACAATTTTTCATTTAAATCCATAAAATGTTCAACATTTTCTGGATAAAAAGAATATGTTGCATCTGTAATTAACGGTGTACTGTCGACTTCTGAATATTGATTGGCATTAATAAGTGTCAACAGGTCAAGGTATCTGCCGCCAAAAGCTGACTTAATGTACCCTTCAAAAAGCAACATGCTATTATTATTATAATATTTATAGTCCTCACCCTGAGCCACCACATTGTCATCAACTGGCACCCCATTTTTTTTAATCCTCAGCCATACTTGGTTTGGACCTTCTTTTATGTCAATATCCATAAAGCTAAGAGTGTAGTTTTCATATAATTGCCAGTCATTGCCTGTTGCAGATCCAAAAATAAAAATATGTGGTTCATTTTCAAGTAAAATGTCATTTTCGTTAGTTTCAGAATATTGGTAAACATCTGATATGAAAACAAGGTCTGCTTCCCTACCGTCAAAAATGGTTCCCACATTCAAATCGAGTATCAGCGTACCACTATCAAAAAAGATTGCGTTGTCCCCTGAGTATACAATTTTATCTTCCAGGGTGTTTCCATCCTTTTTTAACCTGAGCCAGACTTTACGAGATGTATCCTTGGAATCAATATCCATAGCAGACAAGGAATAATTCTGATTAAGTTGCCATTCAACCTCCCTTGTATCTCCTACTGAATAAAGGTGCATTGCATCACTTAACAATGTTTCTCCAGTGTCCTCTGAATATTGATATACATGATTCAGCCGGACCATAGATACTCCTTCGCCACTGAAGATCGTTTCGAGGTCAGCAGTTAGTATAAGGTTTTCATTTTTATAATAAGTATAGCTATCACTGACACTAATTATGGTATAGTCAACGGGGGTACCATCTTTTATAATAAGTAACATTGCCTCCCGGGAATGGCCTGCTATATCAATATCAATAGCATGTAATTTGTAATTTTCTTCAAGTTGCCATTCGAGTCCTCCTCCTGTAAGTATGAACTTACCATTTAATCCTCCAAGAAGTAATGCGGATTCATTCTGGACTATAACACTTGAATCTATTTCAGAATATTGATAAATATTAGTGATTTCAATATAATTACTCGATGTGCCTACAAACACTTTGTCTAACTTAAAGCTTAATAATGAATTGTAGTTACATGATTCACCGACTGATACGACCCCATTATAAACTTCTCCACTATTATTGGATAATGATATAAATGCTTTATTTCCATCAACATCTACTTGCAATAATGTAAGGCTGTAGTTTTCTTTCAGGAATTCCTGCGAATAACCGGATGCTGGTGGAAAGTTTGAACTTTGTAATAAATTCTTACTATATGTTGTAGATCCTTCAATATTGCTATAATCAACGGCATTCAAATTCAAACTCCCACTACTTCCGCTGCTGTAAATTATGGTAAAAGTTTCATTGTCTATGATAGTATTTCCATTAGAGATTTGATAAACATTATTGAAAAAAACTACATCCATGCCTGTGCCAACAAATATTTCCACATTTAAAGTAATATGATCCCCATTATTATTCCAGGAATATTCGTTTTCAGTCTCTATAATTTTATTATCAAGTTCAACACTATCATTTTCAAGAATTAACCTGATTTTATATGGATAATCTTTGTCAATGTCTGTTATTTTAATTGTGTATCCATTTTCCAAATTAAGTACTTCTTTGTTTTCTATTTCTCCTGAGATTTTATTTAAAGTGGGATCTAATCTAACATTCACATCTTCCGCCGCGCCCACTCCTGCACTCAGCACAAATACGGAGGCGGTCATGAGCATTAGAATTAATATCCTGCGTGTATTCATGCTGTTACTTACAGCGGTATGGTTAATTTTGATTTCTTTATGAATCATAATTCACTCACCTTCTTTGTCAGATGGAACGTAATCTTAGCAAAATCTCCAATAGATATGCATATGTTTTTGTGATAGTATATAAAATTTTCGAAATTGTTGGCGTTGGAAAAAATTACTCAATCACCAGTCCCATAACTTCGCAGTCTTCTTCGTTGAGCTCAACCACAAGGACAAAATATTCGGCAGAAGATCCTGCAATCGTTTGGGCGAAGACAAAAAGACAACAGTCTGAATTGTCGATCGGGGAATAACGATCTTCCTGCACGGGATTGAACAGAGCACGAATTTGCACATAAGCAAGAGCTATGAAATAACAAAGCATCATGCTTTAGCATGCTAAATGGAAAGAAACCATAATAACAACTTTTACATTCTTCCTGATGAACCAGTTGAAGGGAATCCAATGGCAGAAATTTTCATCTCATACGCCCATGCCAATGATGAGCCATTCGTTGAGCAGATCCACAACGATCTGACCGAGCATGGTTTCGATGTCTGGTGGGACAAACAGACCATGCAGAGCCGCGGTCGGACATTCCTGCAGGAACTCCGCGATGCTATTGAGGGATCTGACCGCCTGATCGCTGTCATCAGTCCGAATGCCGTACAATCAGATTATGTCCAGGCAGAATGGGAGCATGCTCTCCTCTTCAGCAGGGGCGTGGTCCCGATTTTACGTGAGGGTGACTACAGTCTAATCCCGGATGAACTCTCGAAGTTCCACTGCCCTGACTTTCGCAGGGAATGACCGTATAACGAAGCCCTCGTAGAGCTGCTCCGCATCCTCGCAGAGCCAGTTCCACTACTTGGTCATTTCCGCACTGCAGTTCCATCCCTGCCACCACACCTTCCCTGCCTCAACCACGTCCCGGCTGGCACCCACAATTAGAAACTTTTTATTATTTGTCGGGACTATCCAGAAAACCGCCGAAAATGGGGAATTTTTGACCGCCGTTGACAGTTTCCCCCTCCCTCCTTAATCGGCGTTAATCTTTTTTTCCACAATCCGTTTATCCGGAATAAATCAAAAAGCTAGGGCCTGCATTCCAATACAATTAAGTAATGTGGGCCGTTGATGAAGTAACATGGCACAACTCGGAGTTGCTTTTGTCAGGGGCCTGAACATGTTCGGCCAGAACCGCATAACAGTGGAGGAAATGCGAAGCCTGTTGATAGAAATCGAAGATGATAGCCTGCATATCATAGACCTTTACAGAGCAGATAATATAATCTTTGAGAAGACCGGCATCCACTATGCAGAGGTAGGACTGCGGATACAGGCAGTACTATATCACCTTTTTGGAAAAGAGATAATGGTAACCACACGCTCGTTCAACACACTAAACGGGCTTATGAATAAAATATATGGGCAGGATCATCAGAACTTGTGATCGATCCCGAACTCGGGCAGCCTCTCCCTGGCAGCCTCGCGCTTCTTCTGGTGGTCGGTCAGGAACTCTTCCATCAGGCCCGCAGCCCGCTTCTTACAGGTACCGCACATCAGGTCCCCTGACATACACTCTTTCCTGATCTCAAGCACCTCGTTATCGTCCTCAACCAGATGGTACAGCATCAGTTCATACACCGTACACTCATCAGGCACGCCGCCGTGCTCCTTTTGCTCCTCCAGCGTCACCCGGCCGCCGGTCTTGGCGCGCATGATCTTCTTTGCAGCGGCCTTAGGCTCCTCGGTAAGGGCGATGATGCTGTCCGGGATGCTGCTGCTCATCTTGCCCCCTTGCAGCCCTGTCATGAATTTGTGGTACGTAGATGCCGGCGGCATGAATGCATAGCCTCCAACCAGCAGTTCAACGTCCCTGACCGCATTCTGCACATGTTCCATATCGCCTTTCACATCCATATGTCCCTCGAACATTTTGATATCATCCTTATCAAAGTCCACTGCCAGTCGTTTCGCCAGGGTCTTGAACGCTTTTTCAGGTGCTGATTTGGAGTATATCTTAACTACACCATCACTCTGGAACACATGAAACATATTCATCTTATCAGCCAGTCCCCTGGTCAGCCTGATATGTGGGTCCTGATCCGCACCCACTGGTATGACGACCGGGCGTGGGCCGCCGAACTCCTGGAGCTGGGGATGCAGGATATCAGCACTCTGCATCGTGGCCGAGACCATATGTGCGATATTGGTCTCGCCATTGAAACCGTATATGGCGCTCAATTCCGAAAAATTGGCCTTGACACCCAGTTCAAAGGCAAGATCGCGCACCTGTGGGCTGGTGGATTGGGAATAAATTCGCCCGCCTTCCGGCTCGAAACCCAGGGCGATAAGGCTTAAGATATATTCCTCCACCCCGATGCGCCTGCACTCCTCCCACGAGATACCACGTACGCTATGCGCTTCCATGTCAGCCACTGCCATGAACACGGTCCCGCCCTGCTGCTGGTGCCATATTATCTCCTCCATCACCATTTTATGGCCCAGGTGGATGCGGCCTGATGGCATGAACCCGCTCATGGCACTGAATGGTTTGTTGGAGTTCATGGCATCCACTATAGAATCATAACTGCGGTGTCCGAAGATTATACCACGGCGCATAAAGCGGTGGGGATGCTTGATACGGGGCAGCAGTTCATCGAAGCGGGATATGCCGAATTCGTCAAAGAGTTTCTGGTAGTCGTCTATGGTTGTGGATTCCCAGGGATTAATTTCATTCATGGTCGGAGTGAATAAATAGCAATCAGGTAAATAATTGTTTCCATTCCAGGCCTGCCCGGGCAGTTACCTGTACATCCCGTAGTGGTCCTCTGCGGGTTTAGCGGCCTGTTTCCTCAGGCCGGTAAGATGCTTCTCCACATTTTCGGCTTCGTTATACAGAGGTTCCAGGTCGATCCTGATGGTAGGAATAAGCTTGTCGATCATTTCAATCACATGGGCCGCTATCCTGGCATCTGAAATGTTGTTACCTTTCTGGGCAATGGGTACTAACACTTTCAGGTCCCGTATCTTACCTTCATTCAGGAGCACTCCCGAGACCCCGGGAATCATGCTGTGGATAAGCTGTTCAATTTCAAGTTGTTCCAGTTCCTCCCTGGCAGCATCCGTACTTCCTATTCCAAAGAGTTTGAAACCATCTTCATCCAATATCTGTGTCTCAGGGGAAATTATTCTTGAACATCCGGCTTCTCCTGCAAATGAAAGGACTGTCTTGGCAACATTCCTTGCCATTGGCGGGTAAGGTGTAAATTCGGAAAGGAAGACCACTATCTTTGCCTTTTCATCGGCATATATCCTTGCAGGGAATTTGGGTTTTGAGTCATAGATCATCGAAACTGGTGGGAATTCATCTGAGTCGAGACCGCATATTTGGTCAAGGTTCAGAACATTGACAAGGTAGCTGGCCACAATTGAGTTTATAAGGCTGGTGGATGGAAAACCATTGATTACAGTTGAGTCTTCCAGGTCCATTTCTTTATATCTGTGCATGATTATTTCCATTTTTTTTCACCTTTTCTTAATTTGTTAATGTCAAAATATTCGGTCCAGCCACTTAAATGTATCAAAATGATGGTCGAATGTCACAATGTATTTTACTTCATATTTCTTTGAGAAGGCTGCTGAGGTGCAGTCAGTGAAACTGTAATGGTACTTCTTGAACATGTCCCATGTTTCCCTGAAAAGTTCTTCATTTACCTGGAATAATTCAATCTCAGAATCCAGTATGTAATCTCCTAATCTTTCAACTTCTGACACATTGTTGACCCGGTGCATACAGGTAGTTATTGTTTCGTCGAAAATATGTTCGGTTATCACAACTTGGCCGTATTTGCCTGAGAAAATATCTGATGCCAGTTCCCTTGATCGCTGGTGGTTCCTGTCGCGGCTGTTGATGTATGCAACAAAAAAACTGGTATCCAGCAGGACTGCCATTTATTCACCATACAGGTACTTATCGTGCTCTTCGCTGAGATTTTCGGTTCCTGGTCCGAAATCGATAGCTTCAAGTTCCAGGAAAGAACGCACAGGTTTTGCCTGTACACGTTTGCGGTCCAGCCACAGGCGGATTGCGCTGTTTATGGCTGTGCCTATGTTGATGCCTTCACGGGTGGCTTCGGCTTTTATTTCGCGGTATAGCTGGTTGTCAATGTTCCGTATGGTTATGTTCATATGTCACCATTGTGTGATATGTATTACAAAATATATAATTGTTTTCTTGTGTAGCATTTTAGTGACCAGGACCTTATTGCTCCACCACCTCCCGAATAATATATCCTGCCTCATGTAGAATAATATCGTCCGGTTCAGAATTCTTAGGTTCTCTTTAACATCGTGTGGGTAACTTCATTGTTCAGGAACATATCACAGAACATGGAATCTCACGACCTGGCTTTATGGACCGGATTTACAGGATTTACAGGATGGACTGGCAACCATTATCCTGTCGATCCTGTAAATCCTGTCAAGATTTTCGATTTCTCCGATGATCTAGGCAAACTATTACCCACACAATGTTGGAGATATCCAATTCTTATTCATAATTAATTGTGATTTATTCCCATTTCATTAGAAGCGTAACAAATTCGAACAACATATCCTGGAAATACAAAAATAACCGAATTTTTTTTATATAATACTCATCAATAATAACAATGTCAGATTTCTCACCAACATAATTATATATCACAATCGACTAAATTCTATTACAAGTTTTGTGGTGGTGATTACGAATGGCTGTAATGGAAGAAGGCGAAAAGTATCGATGCAATATCTGTGGAAACGAAGTTATTGTGACCAAAGTGGGGGGCGGAGCACTGGTCTGCTGTGGAGAGGATATGGAACTCATGGAATAGTCCATAGAACATAAAATTGGAGGAATAAAATGAGCGAACACAAGAAGATCATTGAAAATATTGGAAACAAAATAGGTTTTGAGCCTGAGGTACTTCACACGATAGGTGAACTTGACCCGGATTTCCTTCAGGCATACCATAAATGCGATAAGAAAATGCTCACTGACGGCGCCCTGCCTGCCAAAATGAAAGCGCTGATGGGACTGGCTGTAGTGGCATCGCAGCGCTGTGAGGCATGCACAGTATCCCAGATGAGAAATGCCCTGAACCAAGGTGCGACTAAAGAGGAGATCATGGAAACCATGGAAGTGATTTTCCTCACATCCGGCGCACCTGGCGTGGCTACATGCAGGGATGCGTTGAAATTAGTGAAATAATTAAATGAAGTCAAGAAGAAATACGATACTATTTCTTTCTTTGATATTAGCCATGACAATCATGGTTTGTGCACAAACCGCATCAGTGGGCTCAGTTCAGACCATTTAGAGGTGCCGGTTGTTGGGATGACACAGGATTCTAAGACTATTGGAGATGAAGATAAAAGCATACCCGGATTCCAGATAACGTTCCCGGTGATGCTCGGGCTATTGTTACTGCCATTCAGCATGAGAGGAAACAAAAAATGAATGAGGAGACTGAAGTTAAACCTGATGAGACACTGGACTGTATCGGGCTGTTTTGCCCGATACCAGTCTTCAACACTACTGAAGCCATAAACACAATCAATATAGGTGAGGTGCTGGAAGTGCTGACCGACGACCCTGCCTCAACCCAGGATATTCCAAGATGGGCCAAGCGCACGGGCCACAAACTGCTGAAATTCGAGGACCAGGGTGACAATTTCCGGTTCCTTATAGAAAGAACGAAATAAACAAGGAGATATGAAAGATGAGTGATGAAAAGATATTATATGTCCAGACCAGTGGTGTGAACACTCCCGAGAGGTTGTATTCCCCGCTGGTGCTTGCCCAGACCGCTAAGGCTATGGGCCTTGATGCAACAGTGTATTTTCTTGGGATGGGGATCACTGTGGTCAAGAAGGGGGAGGCTGAAAAAGTGCAGGTCGGGAGTTTCCCATCACTCAAGGATATACTGGACCAGACTGCAGCAGCAGGCGTAAAACTGTATGTCTGTGAGGCCAGTACCCAGTTGATAGGGCTGGACAGCAGTGAATTTATCCCTGAGGCTGAGATCGTAGGGGCGGCAACCCTCAACGACCTGGTGCTGGAAGCTGACGGCACTATGTGGTTCTGACCAGGGTGAATGGTTTGAAGACTGTTTATATGGACAATGCCTCGGGGGCACCTGTTGATGAGCGTGTGGTCGAGGCCATGCTCCCGTACTTTGATTCAAGGGTGGGCAATCCGGCATCGCTCCATGAATCAGGTGTTGAGGCCCGTAAAGCACTGGGTGTAGCACGGGAGTTGGTGGCCGCACTTATAGGGGCAGAGGATAAAGAAATTATCTTTACATCTGGGGCAACCGAGTCCAACAATATTGCCATACGTGGCGCAGTGCAGCGAAAGAAGAAAAAAGGGAACCACATAATAATCTCTTCCGTGGAGCACATGTCTGTGGTCAATACCTGCAAGGACCTGCAGCGTGAAGGGTTTGAGGTGACTACTGTGCCCGTGGACAGGGATGGACTGGTGGACCCCGAACGCTTAGCAGACGAGGTCACTGACCAGACCATCCTGGTATCATGCATGTATGCCAATGGTGAGATCGGCACTATCCAGCCTGTTAGGGATATCGGTGCCATGGCCAGAGAAAAGGATATTCTCTTCCATGTGGACGCCGTGGCTGCTGCCGGTAAGATACCGATCGATGTAGTACAGGACAATATCGACCTGCTGTCCCTTTCTTCCAATGACCTGTACGGTCCGAAAGGAATGGGTGCACTATATATAAAATCGGGCGTGGCGCTTCGTCCCGTGATGACAGGCGGGGGCCAGGAGCGGGGGCTGCGCTCGGGTTCTGAGAATATTTTCGGTATTGTGGGTCTGGGAAAGGCATGTGAACTGGCAAAGGACGAGATGGAAAAGGATGCCAGGCAAATGGAGGCGCTCAGGGAGAAGTTGATTGACAGAGTACTTGGCAATATGAAATATTCTTATCTAACAGGTCACAGGACAAAGCGTCTGCCGAACATTGCCAGTTTCAGGTTCAGTTTTATCGAGGGCGAGAGCATCATTTTGAGCCTCAGCGATCTGGAGGTGGAGGCGTCCACGGGTTCGGCATGTTCTGCAAAGACCCTTGAGCCGTCCCATGTACTTATCGCCATCGGGCTGCGTCATGAGGAAGCCCACGGGTCGCTGCTGCTGTCCCTTAACAAGTGGAATACGCAAGCAGAGGTTGACCATGTGCTTGAGAGCCTGCCGCCTGTGGTGGAGCGGTTGAGGGCATTGTCGCCACTGTATCAGGAGGATTGATTGTATGAGTTTTGAATATTCGGAAAAGGTAAAGGATCATTTCAGGAATCCCAGGAATGTGGGAACCATTAAGGATGCGGATGCCACCGGACGGGTGGGAAATCCGGTTTGCGGTGATATGATGGAGATACAGATCAAGGTGGAGGATAATATCATCAAGGATATCAAGTTCAAGACCTTTGGGTGTGCTTCTGCTATTGCCACCAGCAGCATGGTTACTGAGTTAGCAAAGGGTAAGACCCTGGAAGAGGCGCTGGAGATTACCAGGCAGGATGTGGCAGATGAACTGGAAGGCCTCCCGCCCATAAAGATGCACTGCTCCAACCTGGCTGCCGATGCACTGCATGCTGCCATTAATGATTACATGGAGAAGCAGGAGAAGGGTATCACACCGCCGGGTGAAGACGAGTATGAGGTGGCGGTGATAGGCGGAGGTGCTGCCGGGCTGGCTGCTGCTACTATATCATCCTATGTGGGGCTTAAGACCGTGATTTTTGACGGCGGGCAGTGGGGCGGTCTGCTGAACAAGTTCTGTCCTGATAAGTTGATAGAGAACTATCCTGGCCTGACCGACAAGATGACTACAAGGGAACTGACCCGGTCGCTGCTGGATGATGCCAGGGAGCAGGAAGCAAAGCTAGTCAATGAGTATGTGAATGATATTGAAATTGACAGCGAGTTCAAGACCCTGACCACGGATTCCAGGACCTATAAGGCCAGGATGCTGGTGCTGGCGTCTGGAAGTTCGCCTGCCAAATCCGGCATCCCTGGCGAGGAGAAGTTTGCAGTGGATGACGGCGGCATTTACTACCTGACAGCAGACCCGTCCAGGCTGACAGGCAAGCGGGTGCTGGTGTACGGACACGGCTACAATGCACTCTCCGCTGCCGGCTGTTTGGGAGGTATTGCCGGGAGTATCACGTTGGTGACGGATGAGGCGTCGTTCATGGTGCCAGAGCGGGAGATGGATTGGGTAAAGTGCATCGATGGGCTGAAGATACTGAATTCGACAACCCTGTTGGAGATACAGGGCGCTGCAAAGGTGGAGAAGGCTGTGCTGGAGGACCAGACCGAGGGGGAGAGGGTGGAGATTATAGTGGATGCTGTGGTGCTGGCCACTGGGATGGTGCCGAATGTCGGGCTTATGGGGAAGCTTGGTGTGGAGGTGGATGAGTCTGGGTTCGTTAAGACTGATAAGTACCAGCGCACCAGCCTGGACGGGGTGTATGCTATTGGTAATGTGGCATCAGAGATCGATCTGCTGGTGGTGGCCGAGGCGCAGGGGACGATTGTGGCGCATGATGCTTATCGAAAGTTGAGGGGGGGGTGAGGGGATTTATGGGAGATGCGGTTATGAAGCGATTTGAAATTGAGAAAATTATTGCGAGTATAGATGGTATCAGGGAGGGTACTGAAAGTTTTCCCGACCTTTCTGATGTTGTGGAATCAATGCGTGAAGAGGAAGATGGGGGAGGGGGTGGCTTGCTTCTTTAATTTTGTGGTGCGTGTTTTGATAACGCTATATACAGGCCCGGTACATTGTACGGGGAAGAGCAGTGACTGTGGAATGGAGGAGTATTGCTCGATTTGTGGAAAAGGTATCTAGGTAAATGTTTTTTCAAATAATAATTAGGCGCATTTTTTTTACCAATTAATCCTTTAAATATTGTAGATTCTTATTGATCAAAGGAATGTTCTTAATTTTCTCTAAAATAGTAAACTATTTCAAAGAGCAATTCAATAAAATAAGTTAGGGAGAAAATATGAGTTTTCTATTCATTGCCATATTTCTTTTGTATATTGCACTTATTTACGCACTTGATAAAAAATATAGGTTATATGAAGGAACCCATTTTCGTGTATACTGGTTTTTATCAATTATTCCGATAATTTTACTTGGAACTGATAAGGGGCATAGGATATTTAATTATTTAGCCCGCCCAAAAAAAATTTGGAAAATTTTTGGGAGCATTAGTATTTTCATAACATTAATTTGTTCCTTGACAATGGTAACACTAATTTTATTTTCTTTTTTTACAGTTTTCATTTCATCTTTATATCAGTCAGAAGAACTTCCTCCGCCTATTGAATCAAGTAATATATTTTTAATACCAGGTATTAATGAGTGGATTCCATTATATTATGGCATCATTGGATTCGTTAGTGCTGCTCTTATTCATGAGTTATTTCATGTAATTTTATGTAAAGTAGAAAATGTTGACGTGAAATCATTCGGCATTTCATTTTTACTTCTACCGATCAGTATATTTTCAGAATTAGACACAGACAAATTATTAAAAATTCCTTCTATTTCTAGCATAAAGAAAATGCGCATACTTTCAGCAGGAATTGGAGCAAATCTCTTTTTAGCATTTACTGCTTTCGTTTTGTTCTTTATTGTAATAACCAGTATTGCACCTATCAGCAATATCATGATAACGGATGTAGTAGCGGGTTCACCGGCAGATAATGCTGGACTGACAGATACGACCGTAATAACCCACATTAACGATCTGAAGATTGAGAATGCTTCAGAATTCTATAACTATATCGAATCACTACCTATAGGCAAAAATATCCGTTTGGGTGTAAAAAAAGATAGTAACATAAGAGAGGTAGTGTTGACTCCCGATTCTGAGCAAGAAGGGACCATTAGCGGTGTGAAATTTGAAAATGTCATTCCAGGTATGCCCTCTGAAAAAGCAGGACTGATAAGCGGGATGATAATAACAAGAATTGATGATGTTCCCATATCTAACGCAAATGATTTTTTTAATTTTATGTCAAATACTACTGCAGGACAGGAAATTACTATTTTTACCCTTTTTTTCAATCAGGAAATGAATCATACTATCACACTAACTGGTGATCCTTCTTTGCCAGAAGGCGAAGGAAAAGGATTTCTTGGTATCAGTGGTTTCTCAACTATAGTCATATCAAGGTCAACTGGCCTCTCTGTTGGAGAGTTCCCTGCAAAAGAACTGCTACATTTCTTACAGAATATCCCAAAAATGATGACCGGAGCAGTTGGATGGATCATACTTCTAGTACTTCCATTCCCAAATCCATTTGTGGGGAGTTTCCAGGGATTCAGCGGTACACTTTCCATGTTCTATGAACCTGTTGGTTGGGCTGCTCCATTTGGAACATCTATTTTTTGGATAGCTAACACTTTTTTATGGATTGGCTGGTTGAATTTTTATTCAGGGCTTTTTTGGTCATTACCCATTTGTTATAACAAAGGACTTCATTATTTGGGCTATAAATTCGATAGTGGAAGCATTATCAAAGAATTTGTCTACAGAATTTCATCTAAATATTTTGATGTAAATTTGTCTTTAAAAATAGCAGGAATTATTACAGGGACTCTGGCTGTTATTACCTTATTATTACTCATCTTTATATCAAGAATACCTTGATTAATCTTAATAATCCTGAATACCGTCATAACCGAGAAAAGGATTAATGAAAAAATATTGGATTAGTTCCAACTATAAAGCACCAATAACGAGTTTGATTTCACCAAAAATGGCAAATACCAGCGCACCAGCCTGGACGGGGTGTATGCTATCGGGAATGTGGCATCTGAGATTGATCTGCTGGTGGTGGCAGAGGCGCAGGGGACAATTGTGGCGCATGATGCTTATCGGAAGTTGAGGGGGGGTAGGAGGATTTTTTCTGGATGGAGTATTTGAGGTGAATACTTCTGAGAAATTGGTATGTACAGGCCCGGTACATTGTACGGGGCGTATCGGTCTGTGACAAGAAGTTGCATAATGAATTGCTGTACGCTACCCCTTCCGTTTGGGGTAATCCTACTATGATATGCGCTGGTGGTAACGCCGGGGTGTAGTGCTCATAGGACAATATGGAGAAATTTGAAAGACTAATTTAAATAATCTGTTAGGATAAGAACGCTATGAAGAAAACGAAAGTTGAACCATTGTAAGAGTCGTGAACCCCGATAAGTGAAAATAGTCTGAATACACTTAAACCAAAAGGTACGGAATCAGACCATAATGGCTGTCGGTACATTATGGTAAACGGACAAATGATCCCCGGCTTACAGATGGCTTCTAAGGCATTCACAATTATTCATTATGTAGAACTTGGTAAGCCCTATACGCTCCCACCAGGGTAGAAATTCCGCGAGGAACAACGATGGCGTAGAGGGTATAGGAGAGAGTAAAAAGCGAATGACATTTTGTAATGAAATGTATAGAGGTTCAAAATTTGCCCTGATCCGAAAGGATGCTGACTTACTCTATGGTGTTTTATTGTGTGAACGAAGGTAAATCTATGAATGTAAGAAATTCAATTACACCGCAAGGTGAGAAACTTAAAAATATGCAACTTAGAAACCAGTGGAATAACATCGACTGGATCAAAGTTGAGAAACATATTAATAGACTACAAGTCAGGATCACAAAAGCAGTTAAAGAAGGAAAATGGTATTTGGTTAAAAGTTTGCAATATCTGCTAATCCACTCGTATTACGCGAAACTGTTAGCAACAAGAAAACCCACTCAAAATAAGGGTAAAAGAACGGAAGGAATTGACGGTGAAACATGGTCATCACCGGAAGCCAAAATGAAAGCCGCTCTCAAACTAACCGATAAAAAATATGTTGCGAAGCCACTAAAGAGAGTATACATTGAAAAATATGGGTCAACTAAGAAAAGGCCGCTGGGTATCCCAACTATGTACGACAGAGCAATGCAATCACTCTATGCTTTAGCATTAGAGCCGATTGCTGAAACAACGGGTGACACGAGATCATTTGGCTTCAGGAAATTCAGAAGTACACATGATGCATGTCAACAAGTTTTCAATTGTTTGTGCAGAGAAAACTCTCCCAAATGGGTACTGGAAGGTGATATTAAAGGCTGTTTCGACAACATTTCTCATCAATGGTTAATAGATAATATCCCTATGGATAAATCAATTCTTAAACAATTTCTTAAGGCAGGTTATGTATTTGACCGCCACCTATTTCAAACTGAAGCAGGTACTCCCCAGGGTGGTATAATATCACCAATTCTTGCTAATATTACTTTAGATGGGATTGAGAAACTGCTTGCAGATAAATACCACAAAAGCAAGAGTGGTAAAATAAATAATCATCATGCTGCAAAATACAACGTGAACTTTTCCAGATATGCAGATGATTTTATTGTTACTGCAAAAACAGAGGAAATAGCTGAAGAAGTTAAAGAATTGATTAAAGACTTCCTTGTAGATAGGGGTCTTGAATTGTCAGATGAGAAAACGTTAATAACCCATATTGATACTGGCTTTGACTTTCTGGGATGGAATTTCAGAAAGTACAATGGTAAGCTTCTTGTTAAACCATCTAAGAAATCTATTGAAAAAGTTACTAAAAATATCAGTGACAAGATCAAGAGAGGAAAAGCATGGAAACAAAAAGATTTAATCGGTATTCTGAACCCAATCATAACAGGATGGACAAATTACCACCAGACTGTTATGTCAAGTGAAACATTCCATAAAATGGATTATCGAATCTGGAATATGTTATGGCATTGGGCTAAAAGAAGACATCCTGATAAATCCAAACACTGGATTGCCAGAAAATACTGGCACACAGTTGGGAGT
>Ga0255457_1054_pt1 | contig 19906 bp, 18 predicted proteins | sample ANMaggQBNCT02L10_FD_182650 | JGI IMG/M metagenome (GOLD analysis project Ga0255457, IMG submission 182650) | Sediment cell enrichment communities from methane seep in Santa Monica Basin, California, United Staets - ANME aggregate JGI... | ecosystem: Environmental > Aquatic > Marine > Cold seeps >...
AATTTTAATAATTGAATTATCTCTTGCTTATCAAAATGCTCAATAACATCATTCATTATAATAGTGTCAAACAATCCACTATTTTCTTTGAGATAATCAAACACATTACACAACCTAACATTAAAGTTTTTTTCTTTACAAAATTCTATGTTTTCTTCACTAATATCGATACCAAGATAATTTTCATATCCTTCTTTTTCAAGGAAATTAAGAAAATGACCCATACCACAGCCAATATCTAAAATTCTTGTTTTTTTGTCATTAGGTAATTGTTTAAGGTAGTTTTTCTTGTAATATCTATGATATAACTTAAAATCGTTTTCAATGTTTTCATGTATGTTTTCAAAGTGTGTACTAATATAATTCTTGTATAAGTCTGGTTCCATCATATCACTCCACACATTGCTCGAACAATTTTTCATATTTCATAGCGACATTTTCGATATCATATTTTCGGATATCTTTTATATTATTTTCAATCATTTTCCCTCTTAAATCTTTATTTTTTAACATCTCAAGTATTTTATCTGCAATCGCTTCACTATCCTCAATTGGAACCATTAAAGCATTTTCCCCTTCAACTAAGAAATCAGTTTGTCCACCATTATTGGTTGAAACGATTGGCAAACCACAATACATAGCTTCCAATAAGCAAATACCAAATCCTTCATGTAATGACGATAAAACATAGATGTCTGAAATAGAAAGATATCTAAACTTCTTTTCCTCTGACACAAATCCTAAAAATTCGACTTTATCTTCCACGCCAAGTCGGTTTGCTAAATTTTTAAGATTCTCTTCTTCGGGACCATCCCCAATAATCAGATACTTTAAGTTTTTGTGATGTAATTTACTGGCTGCTTGTATTGCATATTCGTATCCTTTTCTTTTTATTAATCGCCCAACTGAAATTAAAATAATATCGTCATCGGATAGATTCAATTCTTTCCGAGTAGTTTTTTTAAATTCTGGTATAACGAAGCCTAACGGAATAACGGTTATTTTTTTGTTAGAATGATAATATTTATTCGCATTATTCTTTGTGTTGTTGGATTGAGCAATTATTTTATCTGATCCATCTAAAAGCCAAGTGATTATTTTTCTAAGAAAAAAATGTTTATGTGGGGACCATTTTTTACTTGGATCGTATATGTCTCCACCATGAACGGACATAACTACAGGCACATTAAATAGTCTTGATAGAATTGCCCCTGAAGGACCAGAAGGTATTACGAAATGTGCATTAATTACATCATAGTGATTTAATTTACACAGCTTAAATCCTTTTACCAAACTCGAAGGAAAAAATGACAACATAGATAAAAGCGTTGCAGTGCTCAATTCTTTTCTGCCTAACACAGGCACACGATAAATATTAATCCCATCTACCACTTCAAACTTTGGCAGTCCTTTAAAGGCAGTAGTAAGATAATCAACCTCATGTGTTTTAGCTAATTCCTTTGCTATATGATAACTAGCAACACCTCCACCACCTCCCAAAGGTGGAAATTCATAATTTATCATCAAAATTTTCATCCAATCATCCTTTCAATCAAATAATTCTTCCTCTCATTCTGCCCATAATACACCTTGATCATAATATCAGCTAAAATCCCGGACACAATGAACTGCACTCCGACTATCACCATCAATATAGCTAATAAAAACAGCGGCCTGTCCGAAAGCGCCATACCAAAGAACAACTTTTGAATCCCCAAATAACCCCCAATCACAACACCCAATCCACTTAACATCATCCCCAATCCCCCAAACACATGGATAGGTCTTACAGAATACTTCTGCCAGAAACTGATAACGATCAGATCCAGAAATCCCTTAATAATCCTGCGCCAGTTGTATTTTGTTACCCCATGCTTTCTCGAATGGTGTTTCACCTTCACCTCACCGATCCTGTAACCTTTCCACAACAGCATTGCAGGGATATACCTGTGGGTTTCACCGTACAACTCCAGACCTTTCACACATTCGTTCTTATATGCCCTGAACGTACATCCCGAATCGTGTATAAATTCGCTGGTAATATTCCGCCGCACCACATTCGCAATTTTCGAGATATATTTTTTAGAGACGGAATCTTTTCTGTCAGCACGCCAGCCGCAGACCACATCGTAATCTTCATTCTCAAGTTTGTCCAAAAGCACAGGAATATCATCCGGATCGTTCTGCAGATCACCATCCATGCTGATGACCACATCCCCTGTTGCATGATCAAATCCAGCCTTTAAAGCCGCGCTCTGGCCGAAGTTCCTCCTGAACTTGATGGTCTTTATGCACGGATTTCTATCATGAGCATCTTTTAATGCATAAAACGTGCCATCTGTGCTTCCATCATCGATGAAGATCATTTCATGACTCCGGCCACAAGTGTCCAGAACAGATTCAAGTGATCCTACAATGTGGGGTATGTTATCTTCTTCATTGAATACAGGGATGACTATGGATAATTCGAGATTACTTTCATGTAGATCGTTATCTCCGGATAGATGGGAAGTATCGGATGGGGCCATAACCATTTGCATTTATTTAATCACCCGTTATCAGGTCCATTGGCCTCAATATACCACTCCACATATCTTTCCAATCCTTGATCCAATCCGATCCCTGGCTCGTACCCAATATCCCTGCGAGCCTTACTGACATCAGACCACGTATGTTCAGCATCTCCTTTCACAGAATCACTATAAATGATCTTGGATTCACCTCCCACAATCGCAACTATCCTCTTAGCAAGTTCATTGATACTGATCCGCTCCCCGCCGCCGATATTATATACACCGCTACCGCGTTCTATTACCCGCAGGTTAGCATCAATGATATTGTCAATGAACGTAAAATCACGTGTTTTTTCACCATCCCCGAATACCTCAATGGGTTCATTGTTCAGGGCTTTTCCGGTAAAAATATTAATTGCCAGATCCGGCCGCATCCTCGGTCCGAACACAGTAAAGTACCTGAGCGATACCGTCTCCAAACCATGGAGTTCACTGAACACGCGGCAGTAATGCTCAGCAACAAGTTTTGACGCTCCGTAGGGTGATACAGGCACGTTTGGATGATCTTCATCAAACGGGAGATAGGATACATTTCCATAGACTGAAGATGAGGATGCATTGATTACCTTCCGAACGCCGGAATCCGCAGCAACTTCAAGCAAATTCAGCGTACCGGTTGCATTCACCTCATGCGTCTTCAAGGGATTCTCCACCGATGCCCGCACCCCGGCCTGCGCCGCGTTATGGAACACATAATCCACATCTGCAAATAACCTGCTAAGCAGCTCACGATCCAGTATGTTTCCCTCAACAAGTTCAAAATCAGGATGCTTCATCAGCGGCTCAATATTCTTTCGCTTAGCCTGCGGGCTGTAATACGGGTCAAAATTATCCAGACACACAACCTCCCCCTTCTCCAGCAACCGCTCACAAAGATGTGAGCCAATAAACCCTGCACCGCCTGTAACCAGATATTTCATGCATGTGAAATTGGATTTAACTTACTTAAATCTTGGTATTTAAATCTAAATAATTCGCCCATATTCAGCACCAGATGCGTGCCCCCAGCAAAGGACTTCGGATCCTCCTGGAATCCTGTCACAAAAGGATTGATCATTCAAACCACCAATTACAATTATTACATGGTACTGTAAGTTTAGTAATTTTCTGTTGCAACTCCTTCGCTATTCTCCTCACAATCTTCTCCCAATCCCTTCAACCTTCATCATTCTCTTCCCTGTACTTTTCTCCACCATCCCCAGCCCGCAACAAACTCCCAAACGTCCCCGCATCGCTCCAGTACCCATCCAGCACAAAATAACCCATCTCACCCCGCCGAATATACTCATTGTTCACATCCGTGATCTCAAGCTCACCCTGACGGCTTAAGTGTCCTTATGATCTCGAACACACCGTTGTCATAGATATACAACCCGGTCACAGCATAATCCGACTTCGGCACCGCCGGCTTCTCCTTGATGCATAGGACCTGTCTTTGTGTTGATTAACACTGAATTTTTCGTACGCTTTGCCTTTCTATCAAATTCTTCACTTGAACAGGGAACCTCGTTATCAAGAACCGCACCCGGATAGCAGCAAAAAACGGCACCCCAATGGCAAATATCCGCACCACACCCCCAAGCTGGGGCATTTTGAACACATCTGCCAACATCCCCGCGGCCGCATACATCACAATACCGCACACAATACCCGCCGCCGCTGTCAGCTCAAGGGATGATACAACAGTGCTGTAGACGCGGCTTAGATCGCCCCGGCCGCGGTGGTATGCTGTCTGGCGGGTGGCGCTGTCCTGCAGGCCGAGGGTGGCTATAATGACTGCGATATTTAAGATGACGAGGGCGAGAGCGAAGATGCCGTACTCGGCTGTCGATGTGGAGCGGATGATCAGGATGCGGGAAAGGAACTCAAAGAACATGCTCACCAGTGTGCCGATAAGTACGATTGATGTGCCGACAGCCATTTTTTTAAGGGACTCGTGAACGATATCGATCATGGGGGAGTAGAAAAGTTGTTGGGGGATAAATATTTATCCACTGATGAAGAGGATGTAGACGGCTGCGCCTTTTTATAACTCTTCAATACAATTCAATTTTAATGTGCTCAAAGACTTTTGGAAAATGTGTTTCCATGTACCTTTCAGGTGTTTCTGCCTTTATTCCACATTTCGTTGATAAATCTCGAAATGCAACATCTCTGCTAACCAAAGTGCTTTCTTCAGGCATTGATTGAACTATACCAAGAGATATTGAATCAAAGGGATCAAAACAATAATTATCCTGAAGTTTATTTGCCGTTAGCAAATCAACATAGTCAGGAATTTCGATATTGATGTTGTCATACAAATTGCTTACAAAATTTTTAATCTTAACTTCAGGACACTTCTTTTTTCGTCTCAAAACGAACCTGATCTCAAAAAGGTTGGTAATCGACGTATATGCTTTAATCTCTTCATTCTCGACAATTTTCATTATTTCATACGGACATTTCCACAACTTAAATCCTGTGTTCTGGTCAACTTCTTTTGTCAACCAATTTAAGATAACATCAGTATCCAAAAAAACATTAGACTTTGCCATAGCAACTTTCTCTGAGCGTTCCAACATACTCTGTACTTGTCATTTCTTCGGGAATCACACCTTTAAAAACGCCAAGCCACCGGTCTGCAAATTTACTTTCAGTCTTCACATCAATACTTTCCATGGATTTTATTAACCGCTCTAAAGTCACTGGCATATTAGTTCACTAATCGCATATTATGTAGTTTAGACTTTAATTACTTTGCGTATAATATCAATTATTCGGTACAAAACAGAATACTGCATCAAATCATTAAAATAAACCTGTTCCTTCCTTAACAGAATCAAAACCGCGATACACCGCCACCAGCACCCCTATAGCAGCAAAGAATGGCACCCCAATGACAAAGATACGCACCACACCCCTCAAGCTTGGGCCTACTGAACACATCGGCTAAAAGACCCGCGGTCACATACATGACAATACCGCACACAATACCCGCCACCGTTGTCAGCTAAAGGGATGAGACCACAGTGCTGTATACGCGGCTCAGATCATTGCGCCCCCGGTAGTATGCGATCTGGCGGGTGGCACCGTCCAGCATGGCCGCGGCCCGAGACGATCATGATGTCTGTGATGCCTGCGTCTAGGAGGGTATGGAGGGGATAGTAGATCATGGGTTTGTCATACACGGGCAGCAGGTGCTTGTTTGTGACTTTTGTGAGGGGGTAGAGCCGGGAACCTGTGCCGCCTGCGAGGATTATGCCTTTCATGTTTTCAACACTCCGTCAGATGTAAAATGGATTTTTCAATATTCACTTGATTTTTCGGCAATTTCAATGCCTCTGGTAAATCTCTCGTAGCTGATAGTAGATTTAATATGGTGTTTTTCTAATACTTCATTTACACCATATATATCCAGATCAAGCAATTCTGCAAGTTTCCCTTTACTGATCTTTCCGCTGGAATACTGATTTACAAGATACGATTCTACCCCATCCCACAACATCTGTTTCAGGACAGATATCCTGTCAAGGTGTTCTTCCCGGGAACGCAGGTCAAGAATATTGTCAATATTTTTTGGAACATCAATTGTAATGCTCATATCAATCCCTCTATCTTACTTTTCATATAAAACATATGTTCGTCTTTTATCATGGGTTTTAACGATTCTAAATATTTAAGACCTTTTTCCTTGCTTATCATTTCATGGATGACACACATCAATATTGCACCAGCCACTGGTGGAAAAGGTATTCCGAACTGATCAAGTATTTTTAAAAATGTTTAATCATCAGAGACGATCAGATCAATATCATTTACCAGGAAATAATTATCACACTTTTTTCGACGCACCCTAATCTGAAATTATCATAAATATGAGGGTCGTTGCCAACTTCTGCAACAACAACTTTACCATCTGAAACCAGTTTTTCCATATTTTTTGCGTCCGGCTAATTTCGGTTCAAACCCGCAGTAACATGTTCATCATAAACCTCGCTGGTTAAGATCACTTCGAAACCGGAAACAAATGTTTCGATAACACCAACTTTTGTTAATTTAATAGACGCATCTGCATCCAGCAGTATTCTCACCATATTTAATGTCCTGCCTTCCTCTGCTTTAAATATTCCACAAGAGCCAACCCCGTTCATCCGGAACGACCTTCAGGTCCTTGAGATTTACTCCATCGATTGTAATTTTCATATCTAAACTACTCCATTTTTCTCAAGTAATGGGTGTTCTTGAGAGTTGTGACACACAGCCGCCCGCACAACCACGACCCGATAAACCTGCACCGCCTGTAACCAGATATTTCATGCATGTGAAATTGGATTTAACTTCCTTAAATCTTGGTATCTGAATCAAAATAATTCGCCCATATTCAGCACCAGATGCGTGCCCCCAGCAAAGGACTTCGGATCCTCCGGGAATCCTGTCACAAAAGGATTGATCATTCAAACCACCAATTACAATTATTACATGGTTCTGTAAGTTTAGTAATTTTCTGTTGCAACACCTTCGCTACTCTCCTCACAATCTTCTCCCAATCCCTTCAACCTTCATCATTCTCTTCCCTGTACTTCTCCACCATCCCAAGCCCGCAACAAACTCCCAAACGTCCCCGCATCGCTCCAGTACCAATCCAGCACATAAAAACCCATCGCCCCCTGATCGATATAGTAATTATTCACATTCGTGATCTCAAGCTCCCCACGCCTGGATGGCTTCAGGGTCCGGATAATCTCAAACACCTCATAATCATAGATATACAACCCTGTCACAGCAAAATCAGACTTCGGCACCGCCGGCTTCTCCTTGATGCACAGGACCTGCCCGCTGCTTTCATCAACCTCAGCCACACAAAAGCGCGCCGTATCTGGTACAGGCTATAAAAAGATGTGGGGAGTGCACCTCACAATCCCGGACTTAACTCCCTTTTTATCCACCAGCACCCGTCTGCTATCCTGACACCATGATTTCGGGTAAGCATTGTCCCACTCCACCGTCGGGTTCAAGCTCAATCTATTCCTTTTTACGCAATAATTGGACTGCTATCAACAAGACCGACAAGCCTGCAAATAGACCAAATCCAGGTATCCCTTTCTCTTCAGTTGGTGTCGGGGTTGGAGTTTTCTCTGCTGTTACTGTTGGCTCAATAATGCCTTCTCCCCCTGGTTCACCCATAGTCTTGCCTGTTACAGCAAATGGTGAGAATCCTGGTGTTTCAGCTTCAAATTGCAAGCTGTTGGCATCCTCGGCAATCTTTTCGGTCAACAGCTTATGCCATGTATCATCGCTGTAACGATAGAGGGCTATTGATGATTCATCGATATTGTTTTCAGTGATCCATGATTTATCTACTGTGAAAACAACAGTGGCATCGGCGATATTCCTCTTTGTTGCCCATCCAGCGTTTCCGACCCATATGTTCAGGTTTCTAAATACTTCATGAGGGGGTAGTGTGCTCACCAGCGTGGAAGTATTGTTCAATATCTCAACTTTGGCAGCTACCGTACCAGCGCTTTTCAGGGCTCTGAAATTGATATGCCTGACTATGTTGTCTTCCAGATCGAACCTATATGAGATATGCGAGTTCTTGAATACGCTCTGCCTGTCGGTTTCTGAAAGGACAATATTATAGTAGTCTTCTCCAGATGAACCGCCGCCGCCACTGCCACCGCCGCCGCTACTGCTGGTATCCCCATCGTCAGTTTCAGGCAGGGAAAGGGCTGTATGGATGAAATTCTTTGTCCCATCAGGCTGGTATGACCATCGGATCCTAATATTTTTCGTGGTAACATCAACTACCTCGAACTTGGCATATTTTCCAGAGATATTGACACAGTACGTGTGGCCTAACACCGGTAAAACTGAACCGTTCACATATCCTTCATCGGGTGCTGCGGTAACAGTTTCGATGGTAACTACACCCATATCAACCAAATTACCAGAGATGTTCAAGGTCTGGTCAAATTTTAATGCACCATCTCCCTCCACAATTATGAAATCATTCTCGACTTCACCGATATCAAAGGAGAACACATCGCCTGTAGATTCATAAATATCCAGTACAGCACTCCCTGAAGGCAACATGCTGGCGTCATGATACTGCTCACCACCAAAGAAGGTATTGTATGTTCCATTAATCAATACACTGCCATCGACATCTGAGAACTGCCAGATATCCTCAAGCAGGACGACCCATGATCTATTGTCATTTAAGAATTGCACATAACTAACTGTACAATTAATTATCAAATCATTGGTAGTAACATTCCTGTATTCATAGGTCGATAAGTTTTGAATCACAATATCTTTAACAGGATTACCGTTTTTATTAATCTCCAACCATATCTCTGAACCATCGATATCAATCTCAAGTACTTCTATTGTATAGTTCTGGTAAAGGTCCAAGAATGGGGGAGTTTGTTCTATTTCAATGCTAAGATTATCAATCCAATATTCTCCGGTTCCGTTAGTATGCATTTCAAATCCGGTGATGTTGAAAGCATCAGATGGTATAATTTGTTCATGATAATATATCCAGAAATTATTGTCACCATCAGGATTTGGAGTCCACACGTACAGACTCTGTTTAGTGGCGTTGAAGTCAATATAATTAAGGTAGAAACTTATAGCATCGCCGCTGATACCACCACTTCTGGCTATATCAAAAGTAAATGTATAACTCTTTCCAGCAACGTGATAAATATCAAGAGTCTGGTTGGCAAATAAAATATCACCACTTATACTGGCATTAATATTGAGCGAATTATTACCTTCAGAACTTAAAGTATCTGTCACAGATGCTGTTCCACTCAATGTCCAGTTATCAGGCTGACCCTGGGTAAGGTACTCAAAACCGGGATTCAGGATGAGGTTGGAAACAAAACCTCCACCGCCGCCACCTCCACCACTGCTACCACCATTTCCACTTGGAGTATAATGCATTGTCTTGAATTCCCATTTATAATCTTCCATTAAACCATTACCAGCCAGATCTTCTGCGCCAGTTGTAATGTATGAGATATAATTTGTATCATACATAAGATCAAAAACTGGATCAAAAGTTATTGTTCTACTTGCATTGTCGTAAGAAATATCTCCATCCACAGATGTGTCTGTATGGTATTGATATATCAAGCTATATTGTACAGTTGACGTATCCTCAATTTCGAACTTGAAGTCATAGAATAATGGAATTGTGCTATCTCTCATTAAAAACATATCTTCATCGTTTTCAATAATAATTCTGTCAGTTAAGGTTTTTACTTTAAAATCGCCTAATTGTTCATTATTTTGAATTTCACTCGTTTCCTGAGATATCAACCAAGTGTATTTTAGCTCGATATGGGACTGGGCCAAGTTGACTTTATTCAGGTATGTTACGAAGATAGGTGTATTATCAGATGCCCCTAAGTCAGTCGAAAATATACAAGCTGATTGGTTTTGACTAAATTCATCGTCAATTTTTCCACTTGAGTTATTCAAGGCAATCCATGCATCTTTACCATCTTTATCGAGATTGATCAACTTAATGGAATATCCATCTCCTAAATCCCATGTCTCTCCAACATGTAATGTTTTGGTATCAGTAGAGTTTTGCTCGAAAACCAATTTCGAGATTATCCAATCGCCAGCACCACTATTAATTACTACATTTTCATCTCCCAACCAACCGATGACGCTGTAATTCCCAGAGTCTTCTACTTCAATGTCTTCATTTGAATAGACATGATAGTCCCTCAGTATGGAGTGTGTTGTATATGTGAGATTACCTTCTTCTATGGTTCGGTTTGTATCATCTATTGGTGTCTGCCAGACAGTAAGTTCCTCAGAATGGTTGAAACCCTGGAAATTGCCGGAGTTCCATGAACCATTGGTATCTTCAAATGTTTCACCCACAATTTCATCCAGAGTGTATACTTTTACCGTTGAATTATTCAGTGTTGAACTGTCCATAGGTTCGCTAAATGTAGCTGTGATGTCTGTGTTAATTTTCACAATTGTTGCCAGATTTGCAGGAAATGTTATAGTTACATACGGAAGTGCTAAATCTACTCCTTCCCATGGCTCAATTAGTGGATAATTATCCTGTAATTCCGCACTATCATTTATTTCATAAGGAGTATCACCGATACCGTCACTGTCTGAATCCAACCCTGTATAATCACTCCAGTAATTACCTACATAATTTATAAAAGTCGAGCCGTTATATTGGTAGGTTATCTGTTCAGTTGAGTTCCAATTGTTAATTGAATAGGAAGAATTAGCATTGTTGTTATTATTGATAAAATTGTTAGCATAAATATGATTGCCATTAGAACCCTGGAGATAAATACCATAAATGGTGTTATATCCGAAATTGTTACCAAAAATATTGTTGTTGTTGGAATTATCAAGATTGATACCTAAATCGTTATTAATAAAATTGTTATCATTCAGTGTGTGGTTGTTTGTATCTTCTAAATATATGCCATTTTGATTTGAGATGATACTGTTGTTGTTTAACTTATTATTGTTGCTGGAATGTCCGACATAGATACCCCATCCACTGTTCGATATAATGTTATTGGCAATTGCATTGTAACTAGAACCATAAAACCAGATTCCTAACCAATTGTCCAATATTTTGTTATTAAGAATACTGCAATTACGAACATTATGGAGATCTATTGCAAATGTTAAGCTATATGTAGCACCTGTTACCTTAAATCCATTAATTGTAACGTTATCTGAAATCACATAAAAAACTTCATCGCCCGGATCTGCGGCCTGAACAATTGTATCATCAGGATTTCCAGATTCAGAGATTATCGTTAATTCTTTGTTTACTCGCACATTTTCATAATACGTACCGCTATGAACCTCGATAGTATCTCCATCATTCGCATTATTTATCGCTTCCTGTATGCTCGTATAATCACAACCGCTTGAGCATACAGTAATAATATCTGTCTGCGCTACACCGGCTGTCGGAAGAACATTTGTGAGTGTGTCAGCGTATGCTTCGATTGTATCCTCAGGATACATTTCATCAGTAGTTGTCTGGCCACTCGCTTCATCAATAAAGCCATCGGCATCTGCTTGGCCTGGTACTATCACTAGAGCTAAAAAAATAACAGCAAACAATAAACCAACAACTATAGTACATTTCCTATTAAACTTTAAAATTTTACCTATTCCCACTACCATATTACACACCCCAACTGCACAATTATATTATCAATCAATTATTTCTTTGTTTATCCCCACCACAAACTTATTTTTTATAAACAATAGTATATAAATGTTACTACATTAAGAAATTATTATATATTTATCACCATATTTTTGGGATTTTAATTCCCCCCATTAGCCTTTGATAATTAGGCTACGCCAAAGTCTGCATAAAGTATAGAACAATCCAAATGTTATGGTAATTACCCTACCATATCTTATGATACTGTCACACTAATTAAGAAAAAGAAGCTCTATCACCCGCGCATCTCCCCTATCTTCCTCGCAATCTCCCTCACAATCCCGGACTTTACTCCATTCTTATCCACCAGCACCCGCCCGCTGACCTTCCACCATGATTTCGGATAAGCCTTATCCCTCTCCACCGTCGGATTCAGGCCCAGTTCCTTTGCAGCCTGCACGATCTCCTTCAATTCGGGCGAGGTGACCGATATCTTCCTTGGTATGACACGCCCATCGCTTCTGCTATTGCCTTTATCAATATAAGCAGGCCATATCACATACCTATCCTTATCTCTTAGCATAACACCAGTTATATCATTAATATGACATGAACGTTTTCACATCGAACGTGCGAGCTATGACAATCAAACCAGCCTGGGGTCTGCTATCTCGCCTTTTAAAGCCGATGCCGCCGCAGTTTCAGGAGATGCAAGATACAGCAGTCCGCCCTTCCCCATCCTGCCTTTGAAGTTGCGGTTGGACGTCGACACACACACCTCACCCTCTGCCAGCACACCCAGATGGGAACCCAGGCACGGCCCGCAGCCCGGTGGTCCCAATGTAGCTCCGGCTTCGATAATACTTGAGATATATCCCTTATCAATAGCCTCAAGCAGCACAGTCCTTGAAGCAGGTATTACAACAGTACGAACAGCCACCTTTTTCCCCTTCAGTATCCGGGCTGCCGCCTCCAGGTCCTCCAGCCTGCCGTTGGTGCATGAACCGATAAAGACCTGGTCCACATTGATCCCTGCCACTTCATCCACATCACACACATTATCAACACTGTGGGGTTTTGCCACCTGGGGAGCCAGGCCATCAATATCCAGGTTGATCTCTTCAATATAATCAGCAGCCTCATCGGCATATACAGGAGTATAGGCATCAATGGCCCGCCCTTTAAGGAACTCCTCGGTTTTCTTATCAGGCGGCACGATCCCTGTCTTTCCCCCCATCTCAATAGCCATATTGCACAGCGTCATCCTGCCTGAAATGCTCATTTCCTCAATGGCAGTACCATAATATTCCATGGCCTTGTAGGTCGCACCGTCAGCACCAATATGCTTGATCACATGAAGTGTCAGGTCCTTTGCAGACACTCGCTCAGTTGGTTTCCCAACAACCGTGACCCTCATGGTCTGAGGGACACGGAACCACAGTCTTCCAGATGCAAAGATCTCGGCCATGTCAGTAGCACCCACACCTGTACCGAACGCACCAAAGGCACCGTATGTACATGAATGGGAATCGGCACCCACTATCAGCCTTCCTGGAAGGGCAAATCCCTGCTCTGGTAATACCTGGTGGCAGATACCCTCACCCACATCATACATGTTCGGGATGCCCTGCTGCTGTACCCACTGCCGGATGTCATGCTGCAGGTTGGCAGCCACATCAGTACTTGCAGGCACAATATGGTCAAACGGGATCACTATCCGTGCCGGGTCCCAGACTTTCTGCACTTCCATCTCCCTGAATGCCTTTACTGCCAGTACGCTGGTGCCGTCGTGGGCCATTGCACAGTCCACATCTGCAATTACAAAATCACCGGCACGGGCATCAGATTTCGATGCCCTGCTAAATATCTTTTCACTTATTGTTGCCAAAGGCGTTAACTCCGGTTTTCTGTTAGAATTGATAGTTTTAGGTTTTTTGGCATCCAATTCAAAAAGCATGGTATTTTGACCGGATTTACAGGATTTACAGGATGTTGATGTTGCGGTATATCCTGTCGATCCTGTTAATCCTGTCTAATAATTTTTAAATTACCCTTGGATTTGAAGTGGATACGTTTTTTGTTAGAATTGATAGTCTTATTTAGATATGTATTGAACATATCGATTACAAATAACAATTGTATTGTCGAAAACCTTACTTATCATGGGATTGAATAAATACCCCTACTCGTCAGGTGAAAACAAATGCAGTATTCCAGAAACAAACTTGTCGACCTTGTTGGAAAAAAGCCAGGTGACATAGAGATATGCGACGTAACCTTGAGAGATGGTGAACAGACACCAGGTACAGCCTTTACCCTGAATGAAAAGAAAAATATAGCTCAGGGACTCGATAATATCGGGGTGGAAATAATCGAAGCCGGATTCCCAGTAGTATCCCACGTTGAGCGGGATACTGTAAGGGATATTGCAAATATGGGTCTTAATGCAAAGATCTGCTGCCTATCCCGTTCTGTGATACCGGATATTGATGTTGCCATAGGGTGCGATGTGGATATCGTAAGCATATTCATTGCCACGTCTGACCTTCATTTGAAATATAAGTACCATAAGACCTGTGCCGAAGCTACACTATGCGCATTGGATGCCCTGGAATATGCCAAAGACCACGGGCTTACGGTAAGGTTCGCTGCTGAAGATGCAACACGTACAGACCTCAATACACTTATAAATGTGTTCAAGATGGCAGAAGAACGGCATGCTGACTATGTGAGCATAGCAGATACAGTCGGGATTTTAAATCCCAGTACAACATATTATCTTGTCAGTGAGATCAAGAAAAATATCAATGCCGATATCTGTATTCACTGCCATAATGACTTAGGGATGGCCACTGCCAACACCATCGCTGCTGCAGAAGCAGGAGCCAAACAGCTCCATACTACTGTCAACGGTCTGGGAGAGAGAGCAGGTAATGCTTCACTTGAAGAGTTGCTTGTAGCATTGATGGTCCAGTACGGCATTGAGCGGTATAATACTGCAGGTTTAACAAAGCTGTCAAGAATGGTGGCGGAATATTCGGGGGTAAAAGTGGCAAAGAACAAGGCGGTGGTGGGTGAACATGCTTTTGCCCATGAGAGTGGTATCCACGTGGCCGCAATCCTGGAAGAGCCCAGCACATATGAACTGTTCTCTCCTGAACTGGTGGGAGGTAAGCGAAGCCTGATCATTGGTAAGCATACTGGTACCAAGGCATTGAAGGGAATCATCCATACGATGGGTTATGACCTGAACCATGACCAGTTGTGCGACCTGCTTGAAAAGGTAAAGGACTGCACCCATGCCAAGAGGGGTATACCCTGCAAACGCCTTGATGATTTTATCCAGGAAATTATAGCAGGATGATGAAGGGATAATAACCAGATAATTACGGATTTTAAGTATCAATTTCAAAAAGTATGGTAAAGTGCAAGATTAATATAGACACAGATTTCACAGATTACACTGATTTTCGTAACCACTATTAATCGGTGTAATCAGTGTAATCTGTGTCTCAAAATTCCGAGCACTATGATCAATTACCATTTAATTTGAAGGGGATACGATTTTAATACTTTGTACACGTTGCCCGTGCCAATATTACTGAAACACCATCTTTTCCAAGTTCTGTTCTTATTATCGTGGCCAGTTCATCCTCTCCTGTATTCCTGATATCCAGTATCCGGGTATCTGGCACAAGGGTCTGTACGACACAGGTCATATCAGGCACGGCCTGCCCGCCGGTGAGGGCTGCAATATTATTCTGGAGTACAATTACAAGTACACTCTTATGATGGTGTACGGCCTCGATAAGCCCCTGCAACCCTGTGTGTACAAGTCCGAAGTCACCTATCAGTGCAATCCCTTTTTCAGCAAATCCTGTTGCCGTGGCAATAGAAGAACCCAGGGAATAGGCTATATCCACCACTTCCATAGGCGGCGGGGCAGTCATTACCGAACACCCAAGGTCACCGGCCACAGGCACATCGAGGCTGCCAAGTACCTCATATAGTCCCAGATACTGACAATCTTCACATATGTTTTTGGAAAGTCCACCTGTGGTGGACGTTAAACCACGGCTTATTCTTGTCTCGGGCCAGCACGTCCTGCTGACCTTCTCCATATCAATGTTTTCCAGTGCCAGAATAATGTCACTGGCTTCGATCCTACCATATCCGGTATGCCCGGTGAGCTTGCCAAGCACCCCACTACAGTATATCTGCTCTTCAATAACAGGTTCGGTCTCCTCGATCACAAGTATCCTCGAATGTTGCTCAATGAACTTGTTAATAATGGATCTTGGAAGCGGGTTTACCTGGGTCAATGCCAGGTGTGAGATATTCCGGAACCTGTCAGCAGAGACGATCTCTTCTACCAGATTTGAGGGATAACCTGAGGAAATGATACCAATGCCTTTGCCGCGCTGGTAAAGCCTGTGTGTACCTGCCATTGTACTCTCTTTTTCCATTAGCGGGTAAGTTTCACAATGGAAACGCTGGTGCTTTCCTTTCATTGTAAAGGACCAGGTGTCCCGGTCAAACTTTTGGAAATCACCAGTGGCAGCAGGAGTTCTCTTTACTGCCTCCTCCATATTGTTCAACCTGTCTGTCAGGCGCATGATCACAGGCGTGCGTACCATTTCAGACAGCAGGAATGCGCGCCGCATCGAATTATATGCTGCCTCCGGGCCCCGGGGGTCAAGAACCGGCACTTCTGCCAGCAGGCCGTAGTACCTGGAATCCTGTTCGTTCTGGCTCTGCTTCACGCCCGGGTCGTCACCTGTCAGTATCACCAGGCCGGCCCCTATGGTGTGGGTAGCCGAAGTGATGAGCGGGTCGGCGAGTATGTTCATTCCTACGTGCTTGACTGTGACCAGTGAACGACGGCCTGTGGCCGAAGCACCGAGTGCCGCTTCCAGTGCGACCTTCTCGTTAATGGACCAGCGGGCATCCACACCGGACCCGATAAGCAGTTTCATTATGCCTGTAATTGGATAGCCCGGAACCCCGGTTGCAAGGGAGATACCTGAATCAAGTGCGCCGAACACCAGGGCCTGTGAGCCAGTAATTGGTTCTGACATTGGTGGCTTATTTATGAGTGTTGATATTTAAGGATGGTTCTAAAAATGCATTAATGTAGGAGTATCAAGAATCTATTAGCTAATGGCGGGCAGGACATCGCTATGATCATAGATATTCCGGTTAATTATGCCATCGAAATGAGAATCAAAACTAAGGATTGTTCTTTCACTTCTCGTTAACTCAAAAGTTAGCCATTTTCCCGGGACATTCTCGAAGATCACACTGCCGATGTCAAAAATATAAAAAACAACACACATTCATATCAGTGGCACAACGAATATTCACACATATCAATTAAACAAAATCCTTATCTAATCTAAGCATTATCAATTACCAAAATAATGGTGACAATATTATGCAGATACTACTCATCCATTCAGACCATATCGAATACCAGATTAAGAAAAAGACCCCGGTAGCAGAAACGATAGATGAAGACATGCACCATGGCAGCATGGACGAGGCACTGACCGTCTTTATCGCTGTAGAAAAGTCAGACGAAACCGACCCGGAAAAGGCCGTTGCCGCTTCAATTGATGAGATAAAGAAAGTAGCAGGCCAGGTCAAGGCTGAGAATATCATGCTCTATCCCTATGCCCACCTGAGCAGTTCCCTGTCATCACCAAAAGTGGCAGTACAGGCCTTAAAGGATATGGAAGCCGCACTGAAAGGTGAATATAATGTCAAGCGGGCACCTTTCGGGTTCTACAAGGCATTCGAGATAAAATGTAAAGGCCACCCCCTGTCAGAACTTTCCAGGACCATCCGGGTAGAAGGTGAAGCGACACCAGACGGTGCCGCATCCGCAGTACCCACAGCCGGGAAGGAAGAAGTGATAAGCGAGGCCATCAAGGCAGAAGAGAAGGCCAAGTCCTACTGGCACATCCTGACCACGGACGGAAAGCTGCATTCATTTGATGATTTTGATTTTACAGGACACGATAACCTGCGCAAGTTCAAAGATTACGAAGTGTCCAAGAGCAGGGCAGTGGACCGCACACCGCCTCATGTGGAACTGATGCGTCGGCTTGAGATTGCGGATTATGAGCCAGGCAGCGACAGCGGCAACATGCGGTTCTATCCCAAGGGACGGCTTATAAAGAGCCTGCTGGAAGCCTATGTGCTGGACCGTTCGGCATTGATGGGTGCCATGGAAGTGGAAACTCCACTCATGTACGACATGAACCATCCCACTCTAAAGAAATACCTGGATCGGTTCCCTGCACGCCAGTACTCGATCGAGGCCGACAAGAAAAGCCTCTTTTTACGCTTTGCAGCATGTTTCGGCCAGTTCCTGATGAACCATGACATGACCATCTCTTACCGCGACCTGCCCTTAAAGATGATCGAGATGACCCGGTACAGTTTTCGTAAGGAGCAGAGAGGCGAACTGGTAGGGTTGCGGCGACTGCGGGCCTTTACCATGCCTGATATGCATACGCTGGCGGCTGATATGGAGCAGGCCATCATAGAGTTCGGCCAGCAGTATAATATGTGCATGAGCATGCTGGACACCATGGGGTTGGGGCTGGAGGACTATGAGGTTGCGATACGCTTCACCCGGGACTTCTATGAGGAGAACAAGGAGTTCATTACCGAACTTGCCCGCGTGGTTGACAAGCCCGTGCTTGTGGAGATGTGGGATGAGAGGTTCTTCTATTTCGTGCTGAAGTTCGAGTTCAATTTCATCGATGCCCTGGATAAGGCCAGTGCACTGTCCACGGTGCAGATAGATGTGGAAAATGCAGAGAGGTATGACATCAATTATATCGACCAGCAGGGTGAGGCACAGCGCCCCACCATATTGCACTGCTCGCCAAGCGGTGCCATCGAGCGCATTATCTACGGCCTGCTGGAGAAGCAGCATATGCATATGCAGGCAGGCGGAGTGCCTATACTGCCGATATGGCTGTCACCCACCCAGGTAAGGGTCATTCCAGTGGCTGAGCGGCACATGGAAGCGGCAGGGGAAGTGGCGCAGCTGCTGGGCTGCAGGGTGGATATTGACGACAGGGCCGAGACTGTGGGCAAGAAGATACGGGATGCAGGTATGGAATGGATTCCGTACGTGGTCGTGCTGGGTGATGAGGAATTTGCATCGGGAGACCTTAGTGTGACCGTGCGATCCGAGAGCCAGCCTAAAAAGCCAAAACAGGTGAAGATGAAGGCATGGGACCTGTCTGTCAGGGTACAGACCGATATTGCAGGATTGCCGTATAAGGGTCTGGCACTGCCGGTGTATCTGTCTATGAGGCCAAAGTTCCTGTAAATGGAAAGGCTTTTAATTGATTAACGAGTACAAAAGGCAACACAGCTAAGGTTTTATTGCGGGACAGTAGGGTAGCCTGGCCGATCCTCGAGCGTTTGGGGCGCTTGGACTGCGGTTCGAATCCGCGCTGTCCCACTTGATTTTTTTTTGTGGTGAACCTGGTTGCCAGTAGGCACTGTGAATGCCATAAGGCATCTCCGTGATGGGGAATTCGATTGCAGTAATCGTGAAATGGAGGATAATTGAATTTTGTCCCAGGCCCCCTCGAGACATCACATTTATATAATGATAAACCCACTTAGGTACTCATCACATTACGGTGTCCATCATGGGAATGGACCAAAATAAATCAAATATTAAAATGATATTATAATCGGAGGAACAAGTTTGGCAAAAGCGAAGAGAGGTCAAAGAAAAGTCGATGGTTGGAAATCCAAGCAGTGGTACAATATAATCACACCCGAAATGATGGGACAGCAGGAAATCGGTGAAACTTTTTCTAATGAACCTGAACAATTACTGGGCAGAGTTATTGAGGTCACACTGGGAGATCTTACCAATGACATGTCAAAGTATAATGTAAAACTGGCACTTAAGGTCGACCAGATAGGAGGAGACTCAGCCTATACCAGGTTCATTGGTCATGAGCTTACCAGAGATTACCTGAGGTCACTTGTAAAGAGGCAAACTTCAATGGTCACTGTAAATTTGGATGTTATGACCAAAGACGGATATAAGTTTCGTGTCAAACCCACATGTTTCACAGTCAAGCGGGCAAGGTCCAGCCAGATCAAAGCTATCAGGCAGTATATGACCGCAATA
>Ga0255457_1055_pt1 | contig 18965 bp, 17 predicted proteins | sample ANMaggQBNCT02L10_FD_182650 | JGI IMG/M metagenome (GOLD analysis project Ga0255457, IMG submission 182650) | Sediment cell enrichment communities from methane seep in Santa Monica Basin, California, United Staets - ANME aggregate JGI... | ecosystem: Environmental > Aquatic > Marine > Cold seeps >...
TGATTTTTTTATGTTTGATTTTGCGGTCTAAATTAGGACAGTGCCTTAATTTTACAAACTTATTTCTGGGCAGTCCCTTAATTAGTTCACTTGATCCCAAGTTCTATTAATAGCTGTTCGGGCACAATTCCATCACTGGTAAAACCAGACGAATCATAGAATTCATCCAGCATAGCATCCAGTTCCAGGTCTGTTACTGGATTGCTGCCGCTTTTCATTACCCTGCCTGGCAAGGTGTCTTGATCCCTGCCAAATCCTTCCCTGTTGTTAAAAGCACGGGTAAGCACAGCCACTCTCCTGCCCACCATATCGAATTCATTACGGTTCATATCAAATCCGGTCGAGGCAGTATATAGTTCTAATAGCTCATCCAATCCGGCAGCGTACGTGAAAAACTTGCAGATTCCTATAGAATCATATATAGCGTTGCGCTGCTGCCCGTCCCAGACCATCTCACCTTTTCCGGCCGTGGCCATTGGGTCCAGTTGTCCGCCCCTGCCAAGCACTTCTTTCCCGTAGGTCCATGGACGCAGGTGGCAGGCACCCCTGTCTGATACGGCATAGGCTAGTGCCTGGCCCTTTGCGGTCTGGGGCAGGTATGCAGGTATCTCCAGGCCCTTGACGTTCATGGCGAAATCTTCTGTACCCTGCCCAATTCTTTCAGAGGCATCCCTGGTGCCGTTTGCAGCAAATGCCAGTGCTCCCTCACCTGACCCCATCATGTGGATGGTTTCGATCAATGCATCGACACTGCCGAAGGTAAGTTCCACCCCGTCCGTATCCTCCTTACTGATCAGCCCCCGTTCATAGCATTCCATCAAAAAGGCGATAGTGCTGCCCGTGCTAATGCTATCCAGTCCGTATGTATCGCACAGGTGTTCGCACGTCGTGACCGCCACCGGGTCATCGATATCGCAGTTGGAACCCAGCAGGGTAATGGACTCGAACTCGGGCCCGTCGTGTGTCAATCCGCGGTACTGCCCCTCCTGCACAACTGCCAGGTGGCTGCACTGTATGGCACAGCCCGGGCAGGGCCTGCGTCTGCTGCCGCCATCCCACAATTTTTCTTTTATGGCAAAACCGTCCAGGTGCTCTGATAGTTTGTCGTCCCGCCCTGATGTATAATTGCGATTACTCCAGCCGCCGGTTTCATTTACTATTTCCACAAGTTCTGAAGTACCCATATTCCTGAGGTTTTCCACACCGGTACTTGTCCTGACCTTCTGGTTGATCTTTTTCCTGATAGCCCTGAATGCTTCAAGGTCTGCGGGTTCAAATTTCCCATGCCCGGACACCACTACGGCCTTCAAGTGCTTGCTGCCCATGACCGCACCCAGTCCACCCCGGGCCGCTGTGCGGTTCTCTGCAAATATGCCTGCCAGTTTTGTCATCCTCTCACCTGCGGTCCCGATGGTCAGCACCCTGGCCTCACGGTTGGTGGAATGTCGTTTTTTCAGGACTGCCTGGGTTGAGAACGTATCCACACCCCACAGGTCGGCAGCATCCAGTATCTCCACTTTGTCATCCACAATGTTGATGTATACCTGGGAGTCGGCCTGTCCATTGATGATGATACCCATATACCCTGCACGGCGCAGTTCAGTGCCCCACCAGCCGTTGCAGTGGCTGTCGTTCCAGGTGCCTGTGAGCGGGCTTTTGGCACAGACCGCGAAGTTGACGCAGTTGGTGGCAGGAGCGCCGGTCAGGGGGCCGTTCATGATGGCAAGCAGGTTGTCAGGAGACAGGGGGTCGCAGCCGGGCGGGTTCTCGTTATAGAGGTAGTGGGCTGCCAGGCCCTTGCCGCCCATGAACTTGCGGAGGAGGGTAGCAGGTATATTTTCGCATTTGACTTTTTTGTTGGATAGATCAATTCTTATTATAGTGGGAGATATCATAAGCATCCTTTTTTTTAAACTTTGGAATACATATTTGTTAAACATTCTACAAAACTATGATGGCATCAATCGCAATTATTATAAATGATTAGATATAATTTTAAATATATATTTGTGGGGATAAAATAAAATTTTTAATCCGAATCATTATATGGTGTGGTATAAATGAAAAATATAAACAAAACACTTGTGGTATTGATCTTATGTTCTTTTATCATGGGAACAATACCTGTATCGGTATTAGCACAGCAAAACAGTCCTGAAAATCAAATATTTGAGCATAAAGAACCAAATCTTCCCGAAGGTGTTGAATATGCGCCAGGGGAATTTATTGTCATGTTTAAACCTGGGGTTTCTAATAGAGAAATAGCCAATATTAATTCCAGACATGGGACTTCAGTAAAATATACCAGTCCTTATGCCAAATTTAAGATATTACACATTCCAAAGGGCAAAACTGTCCCGGAAATGGTTGAAAAATATAATAGAAACCCGAATGTGGAATATGCTGTAGTAAACTCTATTGCCCATGCTTTTATGACACCCAATGATCCACTTTATTCATATCAGTGGCATCTTGATAATGATAATTACGGCGGGATTAATATGGAAGCAGCCTGGGATATTTCAGATGGAACAGGTGTGATTGTAGCTGTCCTAGATACGGGAGTTGCATATGAAAATTATGGACGATATTATAGAATAGCCCCAGATCTTGCCAATACACATTTTGTAGCAGGCTATGATTTTGTCAATAATGATGCCCATCCAAATGATGACAATTCCCATGGGACCCATGTGACAGGAACCATTGCTCAGAGCACCAATAATGGGGTAGGAGTCGCAGGAGTTGCCTATAATTGCACAATAATGCCTGTAAAGGTTCTAAATAAAATAGGATCTGGAACGTTAGACCAATTAGTAGATGGAATATATTTTGCAACTAACAATAGTGCAGATGTAATCAGCATGAGTCTGGGTTGGCCGCCTGGATATGATCCAGGACAACCTTTAAAAGACGCACTTGATTATGCACATAATAGTGGAGTTACCATTGTGTGTGCCTCAGGTAATGATGCTGCCAGTCAAGTCAGTTATCCGGCTGCATATGAAAAATGTATCGCTGTAGGTGCTACCAGATATGATGAGACACGAGCCAGCTATTCAAATAATGGTTATGCTCTGGATATCGTGGCACCTGGTGGTGATTTATCAGTAGACCAAAATGAAGATGGTTATGACGATGGTGTCCTTCAAAATACTTTCAATCCAAATACTAAAAATCCCCGTGATTTTGGTTACTGGTTCTTCTCTGGAACTTCTATGGCCACGCCTCATGTCTCAGCAGTAGCCGCCCTGGTGATATCTGCCGGTGTTGCCACAACCCCAGACGATGTCAGGGAGGTATTGCAATCTACAGCAGAAGACAAAGGTTCAGCTGGCTGGGACCCACAATATGGACATGGTATTGTGGACGCCCATGCTGCATTGAACTATGCATCTGCACCTAATGAACCCCCCACAGCTGATGGTGGCGGTCCTTATTTAGGTGATGAAGGGGCAGCAATAAGCTTTAATGGTTCAGGCTCTTTTGATCCAGATGGAAGCATCGTATCTTATGAATGGGTCTTTGGAGATGGAGGTATAGGAACTGGTATCTACCCGAATCATACCTACATAGATAACAGCACCTACACTGTCACCTTAACCGTTACCGATAATGTTGGGGGCACAAATACAAGTACAACTACCGCAAATATCGATAACGTTGCACCTTTGGCGAATGCAGGCGGACCCTATTCAGGTTCGGCGAACGTTTCTATTACTTTCAGTGGAAATGCAACCGACCCCGGTACAGCAGACAATCTTACCTATGATTGGGACTTTGAATATGATGAGGTAAACTTTTCCGTAGATGAAAGCAGCATAGATTTAACCAACCCATCACACACCTATATTTCTGCAGGGACCTATACTGTTGCCCTGCAAGTAAAAGACGGTGATGGTGGCATAAGCCCAATCTCTACAGCCAATGTTACGGTAACTGCACCGGATACAGTGTATCCGGTGATATCAGGTGCAACAGGAAACACGACTGGTACGACAGGCGAACCTGTAACAATAAACGCAAACATAACCGATAATGTGGATGTTGTTAGCGCAGCAGTGCACTACACACCGATCGGAACCGGGGAAATTACTGTTGCAATGACTGAAATCAGCACCGATGTTTGGAGTGGAGACGTTCCTGTTGCTTCAGATCAAGTTGGGACGATAACATATAACATCACTGCCTGGGATGCCGCATCAAATACTGCCACTGATCCAGTTTCAGAAACGTACAGCATAACTGTGACTGACAATGATGCCCCAGTAGCAGATGCTGGTTCAGGCCAGTCGGTTCTTGTTGATGACGTGGTGTTCTTCGATGGAACTGGTTCATCCGATAATGTCGGCATTGCAAGTTATAGTTGGGATTTTAATGCGAGCGATGGTATTGGCGAAGAGGCAACCGGCACAACGGTAAATCATACATATACCACAGCAGGCACTTATACTGTAAACCTTACAGTAACAGATGACGCTGGTTTGTCAGCTTCAGACACACTTGTAGTCACAGTGAATGAACCATCAGCAGAAATTGTAGTATTTCAGGATAGTTTCGAAGAAGGGTTTGGAAACTGGGTGCAAGATAGCCAAAATGATTGGTTTGTCTCTAGCCAAAGAGCAACATACGGCACACATTCAGCCGAGGTTGACGGTAGGGCCACAGATGCGACCTTGACTATGGCAAATGCTATTGATTTGAGTGGAAAAACAAATGCTACGCTTACTTTCGATTGGTTTATAGAGGGTAGTTGGGATGATGGCGAATACATAAAACTTGAAATCTCCAATAACAGTGGCACTTCCTGGACTGAAATGGATTCTATAGATGGGACAAGTAGGACTTATTCCGGGCTGGATGAAAATATGTGGATTTCTGGAGAAATCCCCTTAGGCGACGATTACATGGGACCGAATTTCATGATTCGATTCAAAGTAAAGGTCAGCAGTTCCTTTGAAGACGGAAATGTCGACAATGTGAAGATAACAAGTATAGGTTAGGGAAAGGAGTAACACTATTAATTGTATATTTAGCGCCCATTATGGGCGCCAAACCTTTTTTCATATCTTTCCGATCAATACACCACTTCAATATCCTTCCCGAAAATCTCACTCAGATCAGAATCCAACCGTGACTTTAATTCCTCAACTTCCTTCTTCAGCCTTGCAACTTCCCTCTTCTCAGCATCCAGCTTCTGCCCGGTAGAATCCATCACATTCCGGCACTCAGAAATCCTATCTTCAACCTGTGTTTTCTCCCTATAAACAGTAAGTCCCTCTAACTCACCCCGCACCCCGGTAAGTTCAGAAGAATATTCCTCCCTTTGACTTTTAAGCCTTGGCAGGACATCAGTCCCCACCAGCCTGTCGATCTGCTCAAGCGTCTTATTCATCTTCTGCTGCTTAAGACCCAGACTCCCATCCTCAACCCTGGTCTTCATTTCAACCAAAAAACCAGTAAGGTCAATATCAAGCGCAGATACCGGCTCATCTTTCAGTATCTTCAGGACCTTCCTGCTATCAGCAGACATAATATGCCGAGCGCTCCCATCCTGTTTCTCCATCCTGGAAAGAGCCTTGGACAGCGGAGCAAACAACCCCGCCAGATTCGAATCAACCTCAGATACCTGACCCTTAAGGGTTCGGGCCTGCCCTTCCAGTTCCCGTGCCCTGGTAAACTCATCACCTGCCTCAACCTCTTCCAGCCTCGCCTCTTCAGAGCCCAGTTCAACCTTCAATGTCCCATATTTGCCAGTGAGCTCATTGATATTCTTCTGCCCTGCCGGAATCTGCTGCTGCATCTGCCTGATTTGTTCAATATCCCGGGGCAGCTTATCATATGCCTCCAGTTCATCCTTTACCTCATTGATAGGGGCAACAAGCTCATCCAGCAGGACATCCAGATGCTTCAACCCGCCCCAGATATCCTTATATTCCTCTGGAAAAAGTGCCTTGACATACTGCTGGCTCCTGACAGCGTTCTCAAGGCAAGTATTCAACACAGATTTAGCATCCAGATGGAATTGGTATGCTTCAGACGGGTCCGCATCCTCAGGGATTGCAATCTTCTCTATAATAATATCCAGGTTCTTTACAAGATTATCCCGGTTGGATGCGCCCGCCTTGGCTAAGCGCTTATATACCTTCTCACCAAAAGACGCATCCACCAGGCGCTCTTTAGCTTCAGAAAGGTCTTCAAGGGCAGTATTGATTTCAGAATACTTATGCCCGATATGTGCCCCAAGCTCAGCAAATGTACTCTCGCCCTCCTTTTCCAGCCAAGCCGCAAGCTCATTGAATTTAAGAGTCAGTTTGGAAGGTGCTTCTTCCTTTTTCCCGAAAATCTTGTCAAGGAATTTCAAATATATTCAGGCTAAAAGGGTAGTCAAAAACTAAAAAGTTATGGGAAGGATACCTGTCAGGCATCCATCTCATATTATTCGTCTGTCATTTCACCACTGAAATAGGTATCGTATGCAGCCATATCAAAATGACCGTGGCCGCTAAAGTTGAACAGGATGCTCTTTTCCTCGCCAGTCTTCTTGCACTCAAGGGCCATATCAATAGCACACTTGATAGCATGGGCCGCTTCCGGTGCAGGTACAATTCCCTCTGTTCTGGCAAAGGTCGTAGCAGCATCAAATATCTCGGTCTGGTGATATGCCACAGCCCTCATTATACCATCCGCATACAGTTGGCTTATAATAGGGGAATCACCATGGTATCTCAGCCCGCCTGAATGTATTGGAGGCGGCACAAAGTCATGTCCCAGTGTATACATTTTAAGCAGTGGTGTCATTTCTGCCGTATCCCCGAAATCATACCTGAAATCTCCTCCTGTCAGGGTAGGACAAGCCGTTGGTTCCACAGCCACAATATCAACATCCTTGTTATCCTTGATCTTATCGCGAATAAATGGGAAGCTAACACCTGAAAAGTTACTACCTCCACCCACGCAGCCAATAACAACATCCGGATAATCCTCTACCATATCCATTTGCAGTTTCGCTTCCAGGCCGATCACTGTCTGGTGCAGCATAACGTGGTTCAACACGCTACCCAGTGCATACTTGGTATTGTCATGGGTTGCGGCATCTTCCACAGCCTCGCTGATAGCAATCCCAAGACTGCCTGAAGTATCAGGATGTTTTTCAAGGATAGATCTGCCAGCCTGTGTCTCGGTGCTGGGTGAGGGTATGACATTAGCACCCCACAGGTTTATAAGGGATTTACGGTAGGGTTTCTGGTAAAAACTTGATTTGACCATATATACCTTACATTCCAGGTCAAATAAAGAGCAAGCGAAAGACAGGGCACTGCCCCACTGTCCTGCTCCGGTTTCGGTGGAAAGGCGTTCTACACCCTCTTTCTTGTTAAAATATGCCTGGGCGATAGCTGTATTGGGCTTATGGCTGCCTGGAGGGCTTACTCCTTCATTTTTATAATAGATCCTGGCAGGCGTCTTGAGGGCAGCTTCCAGGCGGTGTGCCCTGTATATGGGAGAAGGTCTCCACAGGCGGTAAATATCCCTTACCTCTTCCGGGATGTCGATGAACCTGTCCTGGCTCATTTCCTGCTTAATAAGACCCATTGGGAATATGGGTGAAAGGTCGTCCGGCCCGATAGGCTCGTTAGTCGCTGGATTCAGTGGCGGTTCAAGGGGAGTCGGAAGGTCGGGCAGTATGTTGTACCATTGCTTTGGAAGCTCATTTTCGTCAAGTATGATTTTTGTTCTTTCCATGTTAAATCACAGCCATTTCGAATAATAGATTTGTATATTTTGGCACTGTTTTAAAATACAGTTATTTTGGCATTTATTGCATACTCATATTATCTGGACTTATGCCGGTGCAAACCGAAACCGGTGCAAATTTTTGTTGATCAATGCTTTATAATAACTGTAAAATGATATCGTGCTAAATATTTATAACGAGATTATATAAACGATCGTATATTAATCTAACTTTCTATGATCTTGGCTACTTCTATATATGAAGTGAAGCTTTGGGAATGAACAGGTAGATAGGCCAGGATCATTATGATGGGAGCGCTTTATTCCATCTGGAAAAACAAAACTGGAAAACATCAGACTTGTTTTCAAAAAAATCACACGAAAATCTTCCTATCGATCGGATTTACCTGGGTACATAATCTTATAGATTTCCCAATAGGCAATATTTCCCCCATCTTTAAGGTACAGCAAGAAAATGTATACTAATTCGAAAGTAAGTGTATTCGGAAGTACTATTTTTCCACAAGCACGCATTCATCACATCTATTCTTCCCGCAATACTGTTTACCATATTCCACTATCAATGCATGGTATTCTTTGAACATCTCTGTATCGTGTTCCAGTTTAGACTCAAACATCTCCTGGAGCGAACGGTAGCTGCCGCTTAACCCCAGGCAGCCCAGTATCCTGCAGGTATAAGCATCGATTACGAACTTGGGCTTGTTGGCAGCATAAAGTATAATGCTATCAGCGGTCTCCTCCCCCACACCATCCAGTTCCAGCAAATCCTTTCGCAGGTCTTCCACAGGCCTGTCGTACAAAGCATCACCATGCAAAGAAAAATATCGGGCCAGTTTCTTGAGCCGCCTGGCCTTCTGGCGGTAGAAGCCTGTACACCTGATCAGTTCTTCGAGTTCCAGGGTATTGGCACTGGCAAGCCTGTCTGAGTCCAGTAGGGAATGTGCATTCAGGTTCGAGATGGCCTGCTCCACATTACTCCACCGGGTCTGCTGGGTCAGTAGTGCTCCAACCACCACTTCAAAGGGTGTATCGGCAGGCCACCAGTGCTGGTGTCCCAGTACTGACAGCAGTTTTTCATATATCAGACGCATTTTGAATATATTGTATCCTATTTCAGTTAATGGCAACTGGTTTGGTGATAGATAAATCTGTGTCCACTTTCCAGATAGAAAAAATGAAAAAATAAAATAATATTTACAGACTTCACAGACTGTGAATTATATCCACAACCCCTATTGCAGCTATTGCATTACCCTTTTCATCTTTAATAGTGGTCACCATTACAGGAGTACCTGAGTAATCTCCACTTTTCGGGATTGTTGTAATTGTTGAATTTTTCTTAAGAGCCTCTTCAAGTACTGGTCCTGAATAATCATAATCCAGCACTCTGCCAGTTTCGATCCGTACGCCGCGTTTATTCAACGTGCGCATAGTAACCGGAAGTCCTATAACTACTTCATGGATTGCCATTGCTATTGGTGCGATTTCTTTACTGGTTGAATCGGCACTTATTATAATATCAGGATATGCCATTGTCTTTCACTCCACATCTAATAATTTCTAATGCTTAAATTTCAGACCGTGTGTAACATTTACAATTCCAATCACTGCAACCGCATTACCATCTTCATCCTTAACAGTAGATACTACTATCGGAATGCCCTTATAAGCACCTGATTTTGGTGTGGTTTTAATTGTTGAGTTTGTCTCAAGAGCCATCTCAAGTATAGGGCCTGAATAATTATTATCCACTATTTTTCCCATTTCAATTCTTACACCTTTTTTGTTTAACGTGCGCATAGTAACAGGAAGTCCTGCTACCATTTCATGGATAGCCATTGCTATTGGTGTGATTTCTTTACTTGTGGAATCGGCTGAAACCTTTATAACAGGAAGTTCCATTTTGTTCACTCCGGATATTCTATGATTAATTTATTACTTAATCTATAATTACTTTACCTATAAAATGTTAACGTATTGTACATATAAACATAATTTATTATCATTGAGCAGGGACAGAGATATACTAAACCATGTCTGTTTTTTGGTGTTTCAAACTTGGGATAAAAGATTATATATGGTTACGATATGTTTATTGTAGCAATATAAAAATGAGTAAACAGGAGTCAGCACAATGAAATGGTCAGTTCAGATAGGCAGGATACTGGGAATACCCATAAAATTGCACATCACATTTTTAATAATTCTCTTGTTATTCATTTATTACTTTGCTGCGATCAGTTTCAAAGTCGGTGGGCTGGTACTGGGATTTAACGTACTTGATACATCCTTTGACCTGAAACTGTTATACAGTACCATAGCATCCATCCTGTTTTTTTCCACCATCCTTTTGCATGAACTGAGCCACTCATATATTGCCAGGTCAAATGGCATAAATATCCAGAGCATCACTCTTTACGTTTTCGGCGGCGTAGCCCAGATGGAAGAGATTCCCCGCGACCCAAAAATAGAATTGAAAATGACAGCAGCAGGTCCGGGAATAAGTCTGTTCATCGGAATCGTGGCCTATATGCTCTATGATTTTTTAGGTCCTGTTCACCTGGAAGGAGTGGATCTCTATTTCGTTGAATTGAGCCCGAATATTATTCAAATGAACCCACTGAATGCACTGTTGATAACCCTGGCGATAATCTCCTTTTATAATATTTTTCTTGGTATATTCAACCTGCTCCCGGCTTTCCCCATGGACGGGGGCCGGATACTAAGGGCTTTTCTGGCCATGTGGCTGCCGTATTTAGAGGCCACAAGAACAGCAGTGGCAATTGGAAAAACCTTTGCACTGCTTATGGGACTGATAGGTATATTGCCGCCTGTTAACCCATTTCTGGTACTCATAGCATTTTTCGTATACTATGGTGCACAGGGTGAGGAGCGGGAGACATACTTTGCAGTCAGCCTGGAAGGTATCAAGGTAAGTGATGTCATGACCCCGGTACCCAATCTGGTCTATATACCTCCTGACTGGACCATATCCCAGCTTGTGGAAGTGATGTTCAGGTTCAAGCACATGGGTTATCCAGTCCAGGAAGACCTGTCAGGTCCACCGCTTGGAATAATAACGTTCCATGATGTCCAGAAAGTCATAGAAGAACTGCATGATACGGTCAGGGTAAAGGAAGTAATGTCTAAGGATATCATATCTGTAGAACCTGGCATTAATGCATACCATGCCTTGCAGATAATCGCCAGGAACCAGATCGGCAGGCTCCTGGTGATACAGGACAACAAGATAAAAGGAATAATAACCATGAAGGACATCATGAGGAAAATGGAGTTCATGAATATGTATCCCAATTCACAATGACCAACAAAGTGTTAGGGTGTTATTATATGGATGATTGTATTTTTTGCAGGATAATAAACGGTGAGATTCCCAGTTACACTATTTACCAGGATGAGAAGACACTGGCATTTCTTGACATTAACCCCAACACCCGGGGCCATACCCTTGTAATACCAAAAAAACATGCAAAGAATATTATCGATATGGAAGATACGGATGTGGAGGCACTATTTCGGACTGTGAAGAAAGTGGTGAGCAGTATGAAGGTCTCATTAGACCTTGATGGATTGAACCTTGTTGTAAACCAGGGTGAGGTGGCCGGACAGGTTATCCACCATTTCCACTGTCATATCATACCCCGTTATGTTGACGACGGCATCAATTATTCATCAAAAGGTTACAGCTCGTCCACGGAAGAACTGGAAGAACTTGCAGGAAAAATATCAGTTAACATTTAATAGCGGTTCATAGCTATTGATCTTTTTTACAATAATATGATATAAAATTAGCCCTGATCATCATCAGGGCCTGGAAGCTATTTAATACGTCTATTCAAGTGATATCACAGGCTTGATGGATTTTTTGTTGCAAATATCTACACATTGCATACAATTAAAACAATCGCTACTGCCCTGTGTCGCATTAAGTTCAATAGGACATTCCCTCTCACATTTCCTGCAATCCACACAGTTTTCCACTTTAAGCTTGAGTAGGCGCTTCTTGGATATTATTGACTGAATATACCCAACAGGACAGAAACTGCACCAGGTCCTGGGCTTGTACAATAACCCAAGTGGAATTGCCATTGCGATGGTGGTTATGATGCACATTAATACCAAAAATCCGCCCAGGGAAGCGAGAGGATTTGCTGATCTTATGACGGGATTCATACCTGCCAGCGTCATTCCCAGCATCAATATCATGACAACTAACATCATGTTCTTGAACACTTTACTTCTAAATATCCTGGGTATCTTCCTGTTCATTGAAATGGAGCCCATTGTAAAATCAAGAAAAACTCCCCTGGGGCAGAGCCAGCCGCACCAGAATCTCCCAAAGATGGGGGAAAGAAGTATACCACCTGATAAAATGAACCCGATAAAGATCAAACCTATGATGAAAAGATTATCGTTTTTTGTGAAAATTCCGTACACTGCCATTGCAAATATGACTGAACTTACAGCCAGTGAAACTTTTTGTGTATTTCTTCTCTGAATTCTGAATGTCATTATTTTGTCTTTAATGTATATTTTACTATATATAGTTTAGTATGCTTGACACAATACCGTACAATACCGCAGATACAATCTATTCTCATCCCATTTATAGGGCTGTAAAAAATTCAGAATAACTCTCCATAAAACTTAGTCAGCATTACCCAAGCCTGAATACCTGAGCTTGAAATCGTCCCTGAACTCAGTGAACCTATCCTCTGATATAGCTGTCCTGGCCCAGGCCATCAGGTCTTGCAGGAAATGCACATTATGTATGGATGCCAGTCGCATGGCAAGCATTTCTGATTCCCTGAACAGGTGGTAGATGTACGACCTGGAAAAGTGCCTGCATGTGTAGCATTTACATTCTTCGTCTATGGGCCTGAAGTCATCAACCAGCGATGCACGCCGAAGGTCTATCTGCCCGTGCCTTGTCATGGCTGTCTGGTGTCGGGCATTGCGTGTTGGAAAGGCACTGTCAAATATATCCACGCCAAGGTATATGGAATCCAGCAGTTCCACAGGCGAGCCCACACCCATTAAGTATCTGGGCTTATCCTCTGGTATCATTGGTAAGTTCAACCTGATAGTTTCATGCATGACCTCTTTTGGCTCACCTATACTCAGTCCCCCAATGCCGTAACCATCAAACTCCATCCCAACCAGGCGCTCAGCACATTCCGCCCTCATATCCGGCAGGGTCCCGCCCTGCAGTATGGCAAATACCAGCTGCTCATCGTTGCACTTAGAATCAAGACTTCGCTGTGCCCAGTCCACTGTCCGGCAGACCGAATCCCGTATCTCATCACGGTTGCTGCCCCAGGGTGGGCAGTCGTCCAGCACCATAGCCACATCAGAACCAAGGGCACCCTGTATCTCCATGCACAGTTCTGGTGTGTACATGTATCGCTTGCCGTCCCTGGAGTTCATATAATTGATACCCTGGTTGTTCAGTTTGAACTTGAATTCCTTGCGCAATATCTGGAATCCTCCGCTGTCAGTGAAGATGGCACCGTCCCACCCCATGAACCTGTGCAGTCCACCCGCTTTTTGTATCAGTTCATGGCCAGGCCCAATGTACAGGTGGAAGGCATTGCTGATAATGGCCTGGGTGCCCATACCCTTAAGTTCGGTCGGGGTCAGCGTCTTGACAGTTGCCTTGGTGGCCACTGGCATGAAAGCGGGGGTATCCACAACCTGGTGGGCGGTTGTAAGCCTTCCCGACCTGGCACCTGAAACCGTATCCTGGTGGACTACCTCAAACATGTTTACCCTCGTTATTGTTCAATATGAACATAGCATCACCAAAACTGTAGAACCTGTATCCGGTATCGATGGCCTCCTTGTATGCGTTCATAATTGTATCCTTGCCTGCATAGGCACTGACCAACATTAATAGTGTGGATTTTGGCAGGTGGAAATTTGTGATAAGACCGGACATGGGTGTTTTAAATTTATAAGGAGGATAGATAAAAGAGTTGCTCCACCCCTCTGATGGCAATATCCTGCCATTCTCCCATGATGCACTTTCAAGGGAGCGCACCGAAGTCGTGCCCACTACAATAATTCTTCCTTCCCGCAATATGGTTCTATTGATGGCATCGGCGGCAGCCCGGTCTATGATATAGTACTCGGACTCCATTATGTGTTCTTCCACTTCTTCACAACGTACAGGCATGAACGTACCCACACCTACATGCAAGGTGATGAAGACCAGTCCGACTCCCATCTCTTCGAGTCGGGCCAACATCCCGGATGTGAAGTGCAGCCCTGCAGTGGGTGCGGCTATGGAACCCTCATGCCTGGAATATATGGTCTGGTACCGCTCATTATCGTCAAGTTGCTCTTTGATATAAGGTGGAACAGGCATGGCACCTATATTCTGCAGGCGGGATTCAAATGCACCATCGCACTGGAATTTGATATTGTAACGGTGCCCGGTATGTGTATCGATCCGCTCAATTACCGTGCCCTTTACTGTGTCATCTGCCGTGTCCTCTGCCGTACCTATTAATGTGTCCTTTACCGTGCCGGTAACAGCGCTGATAAATTGAATATCGCTGCCTGGCTTTATTTTACCCCTGACCAGGCATTCATAATATTTATCTTCCAGGCGCCTGACCAGCAGCACCTCGATTTTACCGCCAGTATCCTTGACCCCATAGATCCTGGCAGGTATCACCCTGCTGTTGTTCATTACCAGCAGGTCGCCCGGACGCAGGAGTTGGGGAAGGTCGCTGAATTTCATGTGTTCTATGCCCTTTCCATCCAGTACCATCAACCTGGATGAATCCCTTGGTTCGACCGGGTGCTGGGCGATCATCTCCTTTGGCAGCTGGTAATCAAAATCAGACAGTTTCATTGCAGTCCCCGAATAGAACATTATATGTTTTAACCTTTCTGCGCCGGGGGCCTTGCAAGTTAATCCAACTGAAGGGAGGATTTTCTGCATCCACTTCAAAAAGTATGGTCAAATGCAAGATTAATGTAGACACAGATTTCACAGATTACACTGATTTTCACAACCACTATCAATCTGTGTAATCAGTGTAATCTGTGTCTTAAAATTCAGAGCACTATGACCAATTACCATTTAATTTGAAGGGGATACGATTTTCTTGCTATTATATTCATAAAATGCCGATGCCTCTATACACCAGGTAAGCCAGGGCACCATACCTGAATAGCTTTCCTGCAAAGACCAGGATTGAAAATATGCCGAATTTCAGTTTCATCATGCCCGCTACCACAGGCAGGGCATCGCCGAGCACGGGTACCCATGTGAACAGCAATGACCATGAACCGTATTTTTCAAACCATACTTGGGCATGTTCCATCTGTGCTGCATTGATGTGAAGGTATTTTTCGATAAGTTTTGTCCTGCCCGCAAGCCCTATGTAATAGCTGGTGCAGGCTCCCAGGTAATTACCGACTGTTGCCACCAGCACTACTGAGAAGATATTAAAGTTCCTGACAATAAGCAATATCACCAAACCTTCAGAACCCAGGGGTAGAACAGTAGAAGCCAGGAAGCTTGCTAAAAACAGGCCAGGGTAGCCGTAAGGCAGGAGGATTGAATCAAGTGTGTCCATAGGGTATTATTTGGATAAGGGGTGTATAGGTTTTAAAGTTTTTTGAATACTTTCACCCGGCTCTTTCCTCACCTTATTACCCCCACACATCCTAACCTGCACATAACCCAACAAAACACAAGGTAACACCGTATGAACAATCCATCCCCTATGGCCTGTGACACTCTCCCGTCTACAAGACGGAAGCATCCTGTTTCACTGACGTTCCAACGAACACAGGCGTTAATTCGGACATACCTTGGCCTACCTTCTGCACTATATTGATTGCAGCATTGACGCCCTTATCCAATTCTACATCTATTTCAGTACGCCCACACAATTGTCCTTACTGCGGATTGAAATTCTAACGTTGGTTAGGAGAATGAAACAGGAAGCTCCTTCCTCAGCGCAAAGCGGCAGGGAGGGGTAGTTCACAAACTAAAACTCCACCTCTGGTGCAATTTCTGCCCCTTCATCAGATTCAAAGTACAGCTTCTCATCAAATCCAAACATATTTGCCACAATCCCGGCAGGCATTCGTTTAATCTTTGTATTGTATGCCCTGACCTGTTCATTGTAGCGCATTCTTTCCACTGCGATGCGGTTTTCAGTCCCTTCGAGTTGCGCCTGGAGTGCCAGGAAGTTTTCGTTTGCCTTAAGATTTGGGTAGTTTTCCACAACCAGAAGAAGTCTGGATATTGCAGAATCCATGCTGCTGGCAGCTTCCATTTTACTCTGTTGTGTGGCTGCAGCACCCCATTGACTTCTGGCCGCCGTAATCTCTGTAAGGACTTCTTCTTCATGTGCAGCATACCCTTTCACTGTGGAAACAAGGTTGGGTATAAGGTCTGCCCTTCTTTGGTACTGGCTTTCCACCTGTGCCCATGATGCGTCAACCCCTTCTTCTGCTGCCACAAAGCCGTTGTATGTGGAAAGAAACCACCCTCCAGTCAATAATATAATCAGAACGATGGCGCCGATAACTCCAAAGAGCACATTCCTTGTGTTCATTCATTCACCTCAAGTTCATCAATAATTTCTCCGATATCAGATAATATCCTGATTATATGTTCGATATATTGTTCTTTATCTTTACTCATTTTGGCAGTCTTGTGCCTTATGCCGTAAATATCTTCCAAAACCTGGGTGTCGATTCCATACCCATCTGCCACAATCCTGAATAACTCTTCAGCATCAGTCCAGTCATTGCGCAAATCCTTCAGATGAATCAGGCCCCCAAGGATGGGCATGAGGGTCGGAACTGCCGCAAGAATAAGGTGTTCAAGATCCTTGCCTTTAAACTGGAGGTATTCCTCCCTGAGGTGAATCAGCTTAGAGCGAAACTCGAACTCAATCTGGTGGCGCAGGTGTTTCTTTGATATTGTGATATCAGCCAGACAATCTTCGCCACGGAGTACCTTATAGTGCTGCTTGATATTTAAAAACTCAATTGGGAATACATCAACCCCGTCTGTGAGTTCTTCCTTTGTCATGACAAGAGGTACTTCCTTAAGCGGTTTTATTGATTGTAGCGTGGTAAAATCAATGTGGTTACAAACCGCAAGAAGTCGTGTCTCATCGCCTGTGTGGTACTGCACCAGTGCCACCAGATTACTGCCAAGAATATCTGTTAGTTTTTCTATCTGTGTATCCGCTGTCATGCAATCACCCATGTAATATTATCATTAATTCCCTATAATCATTAATTCTCATTGATTTTGTGGCCATATTTCTACAACTGTGTCCCTTCATGTATGGCTTCCATTCTTTCACTCATTCCTTTTTCATTTTCCACCATTTTAGCCCACATCACCAACTTCCACCAAATCCACCGCCGCCAGACATTCCACCACCGAATCCACCAAATCCACCGCTGCCAGACATTCCGCCACCGAATCCACCGCCAAATCCGCCAATATAAATACCGCCCATACTCCCTCTACCACGCCGCCCTTTGCGGGGTAAAAGAATAAATAGTACTAATATAAGAGCAAAAAACAAAAAAGACCAGATAGATCCGCCATCATTGGATTGTCCTGTAGGCTTCATGCTATATCTTGATATTACTTCTTCATTTCCCTCAATAAGTCCCTCAATTACCACTATGGACTCATAGATTCCCTTTCCATAATCCTCGTTCCTGAAATTCGGTACTATTATCCTGTCCCCGATATTTACCTTCATGCTGTCTGTTATGACTCCCTCCAGGCCATAGCCCACCTCAAAGCGATACTCACGATCCTGTTTGGATACCAGAATCAACAATCCGTTATCCTTGTCGGCTTTACCTATGCCTGCCTGTTGGAATAGATTTACAGCATACATTTCCTTTGATTCCCCTTCAAAGGATTCCACTGTGACAACCGCTATTTCGACAGTGGTCTTTTCCTCAATCTGTTTGGCCATTGCTGTTATCTGTGCTTCGTATGAGGAATCAATCATATTGGCATTATCTGTGACAAAACCTGTGAGTTGCGGATAACTGGCACCACTGGCAGTGGCAACAGATAAAATCATAATAATAAGAATTAATGCCCACTTTGTCATTTTTGTAACACCTGTTGTTGTAATATTAATACTTAAATTGTGGCAACCCCTTACCTTCCAGCTTCATTCTCATACTATCCATCCTACATGCTTAAATAACTTTGCTAGTGGCAAGTGTGAACGGCGGTCAAAAATTCCCTATTTTCGGCGGTTTAAAATCCCCACAGTATCCATCCGGCGCGAAAGCGCCGCGAATTACTAAAATTGCATGAATTAAAAATGATCTGTAATAGAGTGAACCCAACGATCAATACATCAAAAGGATTTGACATCCCGATTTATAATTACCAAACTTATGTTGAGCATCAACAACATCCGCAGGAATGTAATGCTCAATGAGCCGTCATATTTTACTTTAATGTTGAGGAGTCACAAACCTCGGATTGGAAATCCAAAAGGCATCAGAAGGATGCTCGATGTTTTTAGGTTCTTTCGGCTTGATGGATTCGGTATTCCCCTTCAGGCCTCCAAAGATTTAATAATAAAAAAAAACAATGATTTAATGTTGTTCAGAGATGGAGGGGGTTTATCGAGATAAATTGCCATTGCTTATTCTTTGAACAAAGTACATATTGGGAGGTTAGTAACATGGCGGAATATGAAGATACAATCAAGGATATTGAGGAGAGTTTAGGCATTTTTCCTGGATTTATGAAGGCTTTACCAAAAGAAGCCCTTATTCAGGATTGGCCACTTTTCAAGAGGTATACTCTTGAAGAAACTGATATACCAGCAAAATACAGGGAACTTATGTCATTGGCTATTGCAGCCAATCTAAAATGCTCTTATTGCCAGCTATTCCATAAAAGTGTGGCTCATATGAGGGGTGCGAATGAAAAGGAATTTGCTGAAACTGCATTTCTGGCCAGTTTCACTACAAGATGGAGTGCCATGATCCATGCCCAGGACTGAAAATTCCCACCTAAAATTGACCCACTTTTCCCATTGAAAATTGACCCACCCCATATACTAAAATCCTCCTGTTTTATTTTAGGAGGTTTTGGGTGATCTCAATGGAAGATTGGATAACAATAAGGAACTTAAAGAAACGAAATCCCAAATTGGGAACAAGGT
>Ga0255457_1056_pt1 | contig 18895 bp, 19 predicted proteins | sample ANMaggQBNCT02L10_FD_182650 | JGI IMG/M metagenome (GOLD analysis project Ga0255457, IMG submission 182650) | Sediment cell enrichment communities from methane seep in Santa Monica Basin, California, United Staets - ANME aggregate JGI... | ecosystem: Environmental > Aquatic > Marine > Cold seeps >...
TCCGGCATATCAAAGACACGACAGTTAAGAGTCTTATGTATGTAATTGCCGGTTTTGCTACATTCTGGATAATAGGCGCAACCTACCATGGATCCTATTTACATTTGATGTATGCTGCACAAGAAAATTATTTAGCTCCGGTATATGCTGAACTATTCTATAAGGATTTTATTCCCGTAACATTGTTTGCCATTGCAAATGCTATTGCCGTCCTTGTAGCCCTGATCGATGGTAAAAAAAACGGCGTGATTTTCGGTTCTATGGGAATCGGGGTAATAATATTCTCTGTGGCTTTCGAGGGCTTGGAATTTGTGAACTCCAGGCTTGACATACTCTTAGTACTGATCGTGCTCTGGTCTTTGATCCCATCCTTTTGGGTCAGGTCATTGACATCAACCATTGATAATATGTCATTATCCATCGAAAAAAGGTTTTTCAGGGTTATCAAAGGTGCCATATTGACCGTGCCCGTATACATTGTGATCGGTCTGTTGACATACTATGCATTGACTGGTGGTGACACTACTCTGGAGACATTCTCACTGAAATTGTTTATTGATAATAATAGTGACGACCTAATATTGTTCGCTCTTTCCACAGGATATTATTATATCCTTCCAAATGTGATACTGATAGTTGCTGTATTCAATGCTTATGAATTTGCCCTCCATGCCTTCAATTTGAAAAAAGAGATTGCAAGAGATGGAACCATTACATATATCACTACGAAAAAAGAGACAATACCTGAAGCTAAAAAAGAATATGATCCCTTCAAAGACGTGATCAAAGACATGAAGAGCTTTAAGAAAGAGTTTGGCAAGGGTAAGATCAACAGGCTCGTGGCTGCCCAGAAGATCGGGACTTACAGGGAACAGGTAGATTTCCTGAGATCCAAATATGATATTGGTTCCAAAGAGGATGCAACCGAACTCCTGAAATTGATAGAAAGGGAATCCGAATTTGCTTTTAAGTGAACTGAAGATTCAATTGGATGAATTTATCCCCTTATCTGGCAGGTATACAGAATGTTAACTACAGAAGATTATCTTAGAATACTTGAGAGTTGTGAAGTAAAAGGCCAGGACGAGGCCATACTAAGAGCACTCAGGTACATCGAACTGGGTTACCCCATTATGTTCTACGGCCCTCCAGGCAACGGTAAGACTACCATTGCAGAACATATCCTGACAAGTCTTGGCAACGGCGAGGATAGTTATATCAAGATCGAGGCTTCGGAAGGGATGACCGAATATCACATGATCGGTGGATTCCATCCACTGGCAATGTCAGGCAATCCCGAACTGGCAGAGCGGTTCACATATAAAGAAGGTGCCATGACCAGGGCATTGAAATCAGGGCGCAACCTGCTGATCGACGAGTTCACACGGGCTCCCAGTACTGCATATTCCGGCCTGTTCCTGTTATTATCTACCGGTTCGTTACCTCTTGAGTTCCAGGAAAAAATACTCAACAAACCAAAGGAATGGATATTGATAACTACATCCAATTTCGGCGATGAAGGTACTTTCAAGCTCAGTGCCGCATTGAAGAGGCGTTTTATTCCCATCTATGTTGGTTATGCCACCAAAACCACAGAACGAAACGTGATCAAGAACATTACTCCCATGCTTCCTGAAGAGATTTTAGAAGCTGTACTGGAATTTTCCGAACAGACCAGAGAAGCATGGAAAAAGGACAGGAGCCTGCCACAGGGGCTTTCTACTGATGGCGTAATAAAAATGGCACGGTACTGTGACCTGTCCATCAAGCAGGGTTCTGATATCAGGCATACATTCACAGATGCTGCCATGCACCAGGGAATTGTTATAGCTGACGAAACCGACCAGTATTCCATAAAACTTGTGCAGGAGATCGCTCTTGCTATAGGGAATAAATTGTGAAATAAATGTTCAAAAGAAAAAATAAAGATAAACCTGAAGTGTATGAGCCTGTTCTCGAAGGCGAACTTACTGTCCGTTGCACTTCATATATGGAACATCCCCATGACCTTACATTCAATTCACTTGTCAGGGAATGCGGAAATATCGGGAATCTTTATTTAAAGACCAATTTCTATATGCAGCCATTGATCGGGAGGACTGCTTACCAGCCCTATAACGGGACCGGTATTATCAGTATTGACCGCACGGTCCAGAATATTTGTATACACGGACGGCGTCTTGACACAATTGTTTCCAGGATGCACGTAAAGGATAAGCAGCGGAACAACCTGGCTATACTTATAGATAACTCGGCCCAGATGACAGCAGAGTGGCAAGCTGAAAAAACAGATGAGGAAGTTAAGCCAAAATATGCACCCCAGAATCTTGTGAAGATAGCCGCTATCTCGATACTTGAGAGTGTTGGCAGGGAAGCAGATGAGATAGATATTGTTGTTTATGGGGATGAAGCAGACGGACCACTTAACCAGTGGCAATTGCCCTATAAACAGTTGCTGGGACTGAAAGGGAAGGGGCTGTGCAGGCTGGATATGGGGCTTGCAAGACTGCTGCAATTAGAATGGGAGATGCGTCCGGGAAACAGGTTTCTTTTCATCCTGGGTGGAGGATTGCCCTATACCGGTACTAATATCCTGATCGATGACATGGAGATACAGGTAAACGTGCTTTATTATCTTAGCAGGATGCTCAGGCAAGGAGTAAAGATTGCCTACATCCCGTTTTTTACGAATGAAGATGTACTGGACGAACGTGTGGGGGCATTCAGTCAAAGAGGGCTTGCTGAAACGATGAAACGAGTTGGTGTGGCTGTTTCAGAGATCAATAATGAAGCATCTCTCCCGTTAGGCTTAAGAAATGGTTTCAGGGATATGATGATCGGCCCTGTAAGAGAGATGCCTGCATTTGAACTATGAACCGGTTCAATTTGAAATATCATCCTTTGGGATATCATCTCTCCTTATTGTTTTAACCGGCAGGACGCAATCATCGATCCAGTCAAGGTAATCCCTTGAACCCCCGTCAATGCTGAATGAAATTATACACGGTACAGTATAACTGTGCATTTCCTTTACCATGATTTCAATGTTCTCAAGCTGTTCATATGTGGTCTTGATGATCATGGCCACCTCGTTATCCTCCCGGACACCGTCCCACCTGTAGATAGATGTAATCGGAAACATATTTACGCAAGCCGCAAGCTTTTCCTTCACAAGCCTCCTTGCAATCTGTTTTGCCTCTTCCATACTGCCAGTGGTGATATATACTATAGAGAACATGATAATCCAACCTTAAACTATATATTTAAGTTTAAAAAACTTATGATTAATAATAATATCTAATATGGAGACCCTTTTATTTGAGCGAGGTAAATCCCTTTTTATCATTTATTGAATCCTATTGGAAGATCCTGCTGATATTTGCAGTATACTGGCAATCCATACTGATCCTGAAGCAGTACGGGATACTCAAACGGTTCAATATCGACAACCATGGCCCGCTATTAATGATACGAACTACTAAGGGACAGAAATTCCTTGACAGGGTTGCCAGCGTAAAGGGTTTCTGGAGGGTATTCGGGGATGCAGGCATTCCACTTATGTTACTGGGAATGTTTTTGATGTTCGCACTGATCATATTCTCCGATATTATGATGGTGACCTCGTTATATGAACAGACCATGCCAGCCCCCAGTGAGATACATGAACTCAGGAATATATTCCTAATTCCGGGTATAAATCAATTCATCCCTGTTGTCTGGGGCATAATCGGATTGATCGTTACCCTGGTGGTGCATGAATTCTCCCATGCTATTATGAGCAAGGCCGAGGATATCAGGGTCAAGTCAATGGGGCTTATCCTTGTACTGATACCGATCGGGGGATTTGCAGAACCCGATGAAGAACAACTGTTCGGGATAAGGGATAAGGATAAAGGGCTCGAAAATGGTGCAACATCAGACCAGAAGACTGCCACTCGCAGGCAAAGGATCAGGATACTGACAGCCGGTGTAATGGCGAATTTTGTTACTGCATTTGTGGCGTTCGTACTATTTTTCATTGTGATAGGTAGCATTGCACCAGTGTCCAATGTGGTGATCACTGATGTGGTTCCCGGATCACCTGCCGATGATATCGGATTGACTGAGATGACAGTGATAACCCACATAAACGATAAAAAAATCGAGAACGGATCGGTTTTCCACACACATATTGCCTCACTTCCTGTTGGTGAAGTCTTCAGGATGGGGATTAAAAAAGATGGCAAAACCAGTGAAGTGCTGCTGAAGCCTGATATTGAGAAAAGTGGTATCATCAGCGGAGTAAAATTCAATGAGATCGTTCCCGGGATGCCTGGTGAAAAAGCCGGACTTGTGGAGGACACAATAATTACCAGGATCGATGATGTGCCAATATATGATACCCAGGATTTCTCTGATTTTATGGCAAACACCACATCAGGCCAGGAAATAATAATTTACACCATCGTTGACAATGAGCAGATCAATTACTCTATTACCCTGGCCAGTCATCCTGCAGATGGAGAAAAGGGATTTATAGGTATCAGCGGTTTTTCGACTTTAGTTATATCAAGGTCCATCGGGGTCTCTGTTGGGGAATATCCTGCCAGGGAACTGCTGCATTTCCTGCAGATGTTACCGCATATGATGACAGGCGTGGCCGGCTGGGTCATATTACTGGTCATATTGCTGGTATTGCCTTTCCCCAATCCCTTCATTGGAAGCATTGGAAGCATTGAAAGCTTTGCGGGTTTCAATACTTCGATCTACATGTTCTATGAACCCATAGGGTGGGCCGCTCCACTTGGTGTGGGCGTATTCTGGCTTGCCAATTCCCTGCTCTGGATAGGATTGATGAATTACTATGTGGGATTGTTCAACTGCCTGCCCATGCTGCCCCTTGACGGGGGGCATGTGTTCAGGGACACTCTTCATTCCATCCTGGCACGGTTGTTCGGTAATGAAGAACGTATGGGTGTGATTGCAGGAAAGGTTGCTACAGGATTTGCATTACTCATGCTGGCCTCACTGTTATTTATGATCATTGCACCTAAGCTGGCACACGGTCTTTGATTTTACTATCCAAAAAGGTTAATAGTCAATAATTTAATATATCTGTATCAAGATTAAAATATCATATCGTTTTATTATATTATATCATTAAATATTGAATGAGAGTATTACCATGGATTTTAGTTTTGACCCGTCAGATAATCAACTTGTAACCACTGGAATATTGGGATTAGATGTGCAGTTAGGTGGAGGTATACCTCCCGGGACAACACTCCTGTTGATCGCCGAATCAGGGGCCGGGGCAGAGATTTTTACAAAACAATTCTTGTATGGTGGACTTAATAGTGGTGAATCTGCCTTTTATTTTTCTTCTGATCGTTCAATTGCGGAGGTCAAATCTGACATGAATCATTTTGGGTGGGATGTCAGCAAATATGAAGAAATGAATAAGGTCGAATTCGTTGATGCATACACACCAAGATTTATCAATATCCTCCCTCCGGAACTGCGTAGTAGGATGTCTGCAAAGGAGTTCCTTAAGGCTGGATTCGATCCGCTTAATCAGTTAAAGACCACTGTCAGCCAGAATCATGAGGCCAAATACAGAGGGGTCATCGATTCTATTTCTTATTTCCTCAGGGCATATGGTTTAAACAGTGTGATCGAGGTCATTGAACTTATGTCAACCATTGGCAAACTAACTGGTGGCATACACCTGATAGTGATTGGTGCGGGACTGCATGATGATATTACGTTAAATACGGTCAAATACCTGACAGATGGTATGATTGAATTCTATGTTAAGGAAAGGGGGTCACAGATCGAACGTGGTCTTGTTATTAGAAAGATGCGGGGCATGATCGTACCAAACAAATCCATCAGTTTTGACATCACTCCTGAAGGCATCAAACTGGAAACCACAACAAGGGTATTGTGATCACATAAATTCATCCTGGATATTTACTACTTCCTTACTGTTTCTGGCCTTTGAGTAAGCGTCCAGGGGTTCGCGGTTTAATTCCAGGAATGTATGTCCCCATTTGAACTTGTTCAGGATATCTTCTGCCTGCTTTTTATGATCAAGGATATATAGTGCGGCAGCAAAAGCTTCCACTGTTCCCAATTTGAAAGGTTTCCCGAAATTAACTGGGTTTGCAGCCAGCAGGTACGGCAGTGCCCGGTGTTCGAGGCGAAGCCTTTGCAGCATGGGAAAGATTCGTTCCACTTCTTCCCATGAGCAATCCAATACAATTATGCCCCGGTTATAATTATCTGCAGGGGAAAGTGCCTGCTGCGCCATAGGATTTAGGAATATGGCGCCTGAGGGCAACTTGTTAAGAGTCTTATGCAGGTGGGCAAGTTTGAATTTAGCCAGTTTTTTACCTGTGCATTTCTTTGGGTCGCACTGGTTGGCGTGGTACAGGTGAAGTGGTATGTGGTTTGGTTTTTTTTGTATATCAGTCATGTAAGTGATATTTCTGAAATTCTCAGAATAAGGTTTTTCCGACAATCTCGTATTAATCATTAACTGAATAATCTCGTCGAGATTATTCAGCTTTCAGAAATTAAAGAATTGTTGTATTTCTTTATGAGGTTAAGACCTCATCCAGTCATCCCAATCCTGGGCCTTGGAATCTAAAATGTTCACAATATCTTCCAAGAGTTCTGCTGGGATACCAACTACCAATTCATCATCTTTAAGACCTGCATTCTTAGCAGCTCCGTCACAGCCAATGGAAACATTTAATTCACCGGTTGTATAAGGCGAACCTGTAGCATCAGCACATGTTGACTGGATACCTGCAAAGTTTGCGGTCACCCGTCCACCGTGTCTATATATTACAGCATGAACGATACGTCTTGCAGCAAGTACATCTGTCATAACCACAATAACATCGGGTTGTGTCGGGGTGTTATCAAGCGGGGCAACTATGGTGTTGACTATTGACCCGGGTGTGGGCCTGGGCATATTATCTACTACTCGCTTGGCAATGCCGAGGGATATTTCTTTACCAAGTTTATTATAATAAAGTGCCCCACTTGAGATATTTTCAGGATAATCTCGAAGTCCAATGGCAGCCGCGCCCCCTTTGCATGAATGTTGTTTTTCGGCTGCTAATGTTATTGCATCATTGAACCTGGCATTTTGTAACATTTGACAATATCTAACCGGTTCTTTAATTTCTTCCATTCCTTCAGGAATGTCTTCTTTTCTTGTTAAAAGCGAAACTGCGATTGGTTTTCCATTTAACTTCAGGATATCTACTAATTTTCGTGACATTTCAGAATATTCCATATTACTTACCACCTGTTTTCTAATGGATTTATTTGCATTAAAGATTATTAATTGTTTATCTTATTATATTTTCCTGAATCAATCCCATATTTAATAATTTTTCCAACTGTTTTCTTGTAGTGCCCCATAAATCTTGGCTTTACATCAAGAGATGCAGGCAAGCAGGGAGCAGCCCGCCCCATACACGCTGCCCTGAAAGTGCCCGGCAACTGGCAAGCAGTCCTGGATATCTCCTCGGCCAACTGTTATCCCTTGATATCATACGGTCGGCTTGAATTACTTTGAGCTTGGACTGGCTGCCAGGATAACCTCAGACGTGGTGCAGGCTTGCAGCTCATATTTATTGGAAATATGCAACCCAAAGAATTTTTAGGTATTAAAACTTACTTTACTCTGGAGGTTAAAATCATGCAAAATACAACTCTTCATAGAAACATCTTCCAACGCTTACTTGGGATATGCGCCACAAAGAAACCGTTAGATGAAGGCTGCTGGACCTTTGATAACGGAAATATCGTTGTAGACCTTGCGCGTGCACCTGAGTTATCTGGTGTTAATGGGGCCATTCGCCTTGAAGCAAAGACGCTCCCAGAACGCGTTCTTATCATCCAGGGAGATGATGGCGAGTATCATGCTTTCCGGAACCGCTGTACACATGGCAAGCGCCGCCTGGATCCGATGCCGGGAATGGTGCAAGTGCAGTGCTGTAGTATCGGAAAATCGATCTATGACTACAATGGCAAAATCATCTCCGGGTCAGCGAAAGACGATATTCAGACCTATCCAGTTATAGTTGACAATGGTAAGCTTGTGATTACATTGTGAGGCTGGGATTCTCACAGAGCTTCCAGTCACGGGATACACCGTATAAATTGTGGGGCGGTCTGTAATTAACTATCCCACACCTACCGGCTGGACCCCGAACCATTAAAGGCCAGCCCTGGGTCAGCGCATACAGCCAGGTAGAGGGTAGCTCGCCCTACACCGCAGCCCTGATCGCACTGGCAGCTGTCTGGCCGTCCCAGATATCCCCTGGCCAGCTGCAGTAAGTCCTTAGTATCCTGCTGATCGGCGCTTGGGTAAATGGCTGTATATATATAGGCATTTGTGTGAAAATATTGCAAGATAACTAATTATATTCCGTGAGTAGCCCCTTATTTCCACTGGAAATTATATTAATAATTCTATAATACTTGTCATGGTAATGATGACACTATTTCGAAATTAACGCCCTCCACCCGCCGGCAGCACTCCCATTCAACCGAAGGCCGGACCTGCAACACAAACCTTTAAGCATGGCAGCCTTGGGATTAGGCCTGAGCTCTTACCGGCAGATATGCCAGGAAACGGATATCCCTGAAGGCCAGCCCTGGGTCAGCGCATACAGCCAGGTAGAGGGCAGCCTGCCCCACACCGCTGTTGACACCGCGCGGCAGCTGCCTGGCTGTCCCGATTATCCCCTGGCCAGAGGCAGTAAGTCCTTAGTATACTGCTGATAGGACCTTGGGTAAATGGCTCTATATGTATAGGGTTTTGTGTGAAAATATTGCAATATAACTAATTATATTCCGTGAGTAGCCCCTTATTTCCACTGGAAATTATATAAATAATTCTATAATAATTGTCATGGTGATGATGACACTATTTCGAAATTACCGCCAGCAGCACGCCGATAAACTGAAGACCGGACATTGCAGCATACAGCTTGAGACCAGGCAGTTTTTAGAATTCTTCTGGAGCTCTTACTGGCAGATTCACCAGAACCCGGATTTCTCCAAAGGCCAGCCCCGGGTCAGCGCATGCAGCCAGGCAGGTGGCAGCCGGCCCTATAGCAGCCCTGCGGCAGCCCATAACTGCCATCTTAATGATGAAAAACACACGGCTGAGTATACTCTATTGAATTATGTTTTATTATTTGTAAAACTTCATCAAAAGATTTAACTTTTCCATCTTCATAATCGGTTCTTGCCTCATTAATTGAGTGGAGATATTCATCACTTGAAAGCGCTAATATATCTTCGATTAAATCTTCCATTGTTTCTTTGACCGTATAAGATATAAGCGAGTGTAATTCAACAACAGTTAAATCCTTTACTTTTGTTTTTATAAACAACACCATCTTTTATTGTTAAGTTACAAACACCTGAAAATAACCTCAAATTTAGATATGCCAGTTATTCTTTACATGCACTTGCGGTTTAAGAATATATTTATATTACGCACACTCACTTCATAAATCCAGATCATCTGAATGACTACCCAGACCCTGGGCAGATACTCGTGACCTATATTTTCCACCGCCCCCCACCCGGCGGCAGCCCCCCGATCAACTGAAGGCCGGACATTGCAGCACACACCTTGAGACTAGGCAGCCTCAGTATCCGGCCGGAACTCCTGGCGGGCAGATATGCCAGTACCCGGATTTCTCCAAAGGCCAGCCCAGGGTCAGCGCATACAGCCAGGCAGATGGCAGCCAGCCCCACACCGCCGTTGACACCGCGCCGGCAGCTGTCTGGCCGCCCCAGATATCCCCTGGCCAGCTGCAGTAAGTCCTTAGTATCCTGCTGATCGGCGCTTGGGTAAATGGCTGTATATGTATAGGGTTTTGTGTGAAAATATTGCAAGATAACTAATTATATTCCGTGAGTAGCCCCTCATTTCCACTGGAAATTATATTAATAATTCTATAATACTTGTCATGGTAATGATGACACCATTTCAAAATTACCGCCCTCCACCCGCCGGCAGATATGCCAGGACTCGGATACCTCGAAGCCCATCCCCGGATCAGCGCATGCAGTCTGACAGGGGGCAGCACGCCCCACAAAACTCCATCAGACCACACGCCCAATCTGATCTAAGACATACACTCGCAAAATTACAGCAAATATAATAAGTGTATCTTACATAGTCCACCATATCAATGTCGGCCAGGAGATTAAGGCAGAAGTGTAGAAAAAAACAGCTAAACAACAAGAGGGATAAACATAATAGAGAATACTATCGACACTGCCTTTTTCCATTCATGGTTTCGAAATTACGTGAAAGGTTTTTACTCTAAAGATCCAAAAATCCAGGAGAATATCAGACTTAAAGAAGAACACTCATTACGTGTTTGTAAGGAAATCCTTCAGTTAGGCAAAGCCCTGGACCTTAATAGTAATGCACTTCGTCTGGCTGAGACCATCGCATTATTTCACGACATAGGTCGCTTTGAACAATTCAGGACCTATGGCACTTTCAATGATAAGGTATCGGAAAACCACGCAACTCTCGGGCTGAAAGTTTTAGAAGAAACAAACGTATTAAGCAGGCTCACAAAAACACAACGCTCCATTACTTATAAAGCCATAGGATATCATAATGTACGTAAACTTCCCGACCCCTCAGATGAAAACCCTGATTGTTTACTGTATTCAAAATTATTACGGGATTCGGACAAATTGGATATATGGCGGGTTGTGACAACTTATTATGCACAACGTCATAAGCATCGCAACCCTGCATTGGAGCTTGAACTTCCTGATACACCTGGATATTCACTTTGCTTTGTTGAAGATATCCTTAACAACCGGATTTCAAATTCCCATGCTCTGAAAACATATAATGATATGAAACTCCTGCAACTGGGTTGGATATTTGATATTAATTTTACCCGGACATTCCTTTATATTCAACAAAGGCAGATTATTGAGAAAATCATTACCACACTGCCCGATACTGAAGATATTCGAAAAATTCAAAACCATTTAAACGAATATCTGGAAAAGATAAGTAATTCCTGATCTGGAATATTAAAAGCGACACTGTATCATTTTCCAGTTATTTTTCAGATATGGATTCCAGGTTGCATCGTATCTACTTCAAAAAGCATGGTATTTTGACCGGATTTACAGGATGTTGACGTTGCAGTATATCCAGTTAATCCTGTCTAATAATTTTTAAATTACCCTTGGACTTGAAGTGGATACGTTGCATCGTCTGTGTATATTGAATTGTTGCCGCCGCCAACAGTTAAAATATATAATTTATGCTATTTTAAGCTGTAGAGTCACATAGATCGTTTTTTCCCTTACTCTGCGTGCTTCCGCGCCCTCCACGGTTCACAGTGAAATGCTGTCCAGCCCCTACCCCGTTCTCACACTTCCACACTCTTCCGCCGTTCCAGCATCTGCACTTTACCCTGCCACCGCAGGCCGCAAGGGCGGCAGTGTGGCAGCCAGCCTTGTGGATTCGTGCAGGTGCCCATTCGCTGAGTATGGGATAAGGGAGTGAATCGTGGAGTTTGCTGCCGGTGGAGGCCATAGCTGTGAAAATATATAATTTATGAAAATACTGCACCGCAAAGGACGCAAAGTTAAGGTTACAATGTCTTTGCGCTCTTTGCGCTCTTTGCGGTGAAACAATCAACGGCACCCTTCAATCTGCATGTCTCGGTGGTTAATATTGAAATGATTGTCAGCCACAGTCCCATTATATGCTCTCACGCCACCCCTCATGTGCTGGTGCCTGGGTGAGGCGCATATGCGCTGGACGTAGATTGTGCTTTAATAATAGTGGGACCTCCAGCGCTAAAGCCTGCGTTAATCAGTAAAAAAGTCAATAGACGTTTCCACGAACTCCGATATATTCAATAATTACTGTATTTTTATCACTCTCTATTCTATAAACGATTCTATACTTCCCTACGCGCAAACGAAACTTGCCCTTCAATTCCCCTTTTAACATTTTAATGTTCTTACCGGAAGCAGGTTTTTCCAGTAATGTTTCAATTGCACGATTAATTCTCACTGCATTTTTATCATCGAGTTTGTTATAGAATTTAACGACTTGATCGTGAAGAAGGATTTCATACATGGCGTTTCACTTTGTTCCATGAAGTGAATTCCTGCATCCTTCCCCTCTCCCATGCCTGATCAGCATTTCTAATATTTCGCATTGACTCTTCATCAGCAAGAATTTCAAGTGTAGCATCAAGTTCTTCTTTTTGTTCGAGATATTCGATAAAATCGAGAACTACTTTTAATCTATCAGGTGATAAGACATCCAACTTTTCAATTGCTTTTCTTTTATAATTAACTGCATGAACTGCCATTATCTTGCCTCCTGTTATAGAAACTGAATTAATTAATATTAATACTATGCAATAGGTTGCCTCATAATCTCATTAAGGTGAGAACTTTGCCGCCGGTGGTGGCCATAGCTGTGAAAGTATATAATTTATGAAATACTACGCCGCAAAGCACGCAAAGTCAATGCAGCAATAGCTTTGCGAACTCTTCGGTGAATTCGATAAACGACAAATAAAAATTATTGACGCACGGATTGACAGGCTAGTTCATGATTTGTATGGGCTGACAGAGGAGATAAAAGGTGGTGGAAGAGAATGGGCGAAATCAAAAAATTGCAATGTGAAGAAAGAAGACATGGTCTACACCATATGAAAGACCAGCAAAAAAAGAGTATCGCCCCAAACCCCCGGCACCCACAACTCAACCATCAATTCCCATTACAACCACCCATAACTCCACAGCCAAGATATTTTAACACCAAACAAGGATAATCTTAAATCTTGAAAAACCCCTTTTACACTAACATCGGGTGAATTATATGGAACAGATAAACGAAAATCTTCAACTTTTCTCAAATGCTCATGGAGTTTCCGGTTACGAAGGCAATATCAGGCAACTACTCGAAGACAAACTAAAACCATACGTTGACGATATCAAAGTTGACAAGCTTGGCAACCTCATCACAACACGCAACGGCAGCTCTCCTTCCATCATGATAGCGGCACACATGGACGAAATAGGACTAATGTCCAAGTACATAGATGACAAAGGATTCGTCCATTTCGTAAAATTGGGCGGCTGGTTCGACCAGACCCTGCACAGCCAGCGTGTAATACTACATACCGAATTAGGAGATATTCACGGCGTCATCGGGGCCAAACCACCCCATGCAATGAAGGAAGAAGAACGCAAAAAAATGGTAGAAGCCGAAAACATGTTCATTGATATAGGTGCCAAGGACGACAAAGATGCCGAAGCCATGGGAGTCATCCCAGGAGTCCCAATCAGCCTGGACCGCGAGTATGCCCGCCTTGCCAATAACAGGGTCACAGGCAAATCATTTGACGATAGGGCCGGCTGCGTGCTCATGATCGAGGCCATGCGCATCATAAGTGAACTGGATGTGAAATCAACAGTATATGCAGTGGGTACAGTCCAGGAAGAAGTCGGCCTTAAAGGTGCCAGGACCAGTGCTTTCGGTCTTGACCCTGATCTGGCCCTGGTCACTGACGTAACAGTCTCAGGTGACCACCCCGGCATAGAGAAAAAGCACAGCGCAATTGAAATGGGAAAAGGTCCGGCGATCACCATATCCGATGCTGGAGGCAGGGGACTCATTGCCACAGAAAAAGTCATCAAATGGTTAAAAGAGACCGCAAAACAGCACAACATCGATATCCAGCCTGAAGTGGCTGACGGCGGGACCACAGATGCAACAGCCATACACTTGACCAAGTGCGGCATTCCATCTTCAGTAATAAGTGTACCTTCAAGATACATCCATTCCCCTGTAGAGATAGTAGACCTTGAGGATATCAAAAAAGGAGCTGAACTTTTAGCCAGGGCTGTTGAAAGTGCTGCAAAATTCTTTTAAAATATTAACTGAAAAACTTAAAAGGTGACTTAAAGGATGGCTGAAGCCACATATATTCTTGGCATCCTGGCAGTCGTCCTTTTAATGGGTATTGGAGCCCAGCTTTTAGGCAAGCTCCTGAAGATGCCCAGTATAGTTTTCCTGCTCCTTTTCGGCATAATCCTGGGACCGGAAGGACTGGATATAGTGGATATGACCGGTTTTGAAAATGAACTGGAAGCCATCGTTGCGCTTTCCGTGGCAATAATAATATTCGATGGTGGACTGCAGATAAATGTCAAACATATCAGGACACTCCAGAGGAACATTCTTAACATAATAACCATCGGAGTATTGATCACATTCACCGGGGCATCGATCACAGCTTATTATCTTCTTGAAATAGAGCCAGGCATGGCTATGTTATTCGGTGCACTGGTCTGTGCCACCGGTCCCACTGTCATAACGCCACTGGTAAAGCAGATCCATGTAAACCAGAAGATCAGCAAGATACTTGAAACAGAGGGCGTACTCAACGACCCCATCAGTGTAATTCTGGCAGCATTGATATTTGAATGGATACTACTGGACATATCCGGGATAAGTGCACTGGGATACATGGCAATCACTATTGGCATGGGCTCGATTCTTGGAGTGTTCGGAGGAATAGTACTTGCATATATCCTGCAAAACTTTTCCATGATCACAGCCCAGTATGCTCGCCTATTTACTTTGACAATGGTACTGCTTACATTCACGTTTGCCGAGATATTCGGGGAAGGTTCCGGAATACTGGCCGTGGCCATACTTGGCCTGATCATTGGTTCCACAGAAATTGCCCACAAAGAATCTATCAAGGAGTTCAAGGGTGACCTGGTGATAATACTGCTTTCCATAATCTTCATTCTTCTGGCCGCCATGATACGTTTTGAATATATCTGGAATATCGGCATGATGGGGGTTGCAGTGATCCTGGTATTATTATTTGTAATCAGGCCCACAGCGATCATGGCATCTACAGTTAATTCTATGTTATCGTTTAAGGAAAAAACCTTTATTTCGGTTATATCACCCCGTGGTGTTGTACCTGCATCCATGGTTACTTACTTTGCCATACGGATTAAGGGATTAAACGGCACTGCAGACGGGGTGGATGTGCTTGTAGGACTGGTATTCCTGACAGTGATCTTCTCGGTCCTGCTGCCCGGCATCTTTGCCGGAACCCTTGCAAGAAAATTAGGAGTGATACCAATGGAGATATTGATCATAGGAGGAGGAGGGGTGGGCAGGGAGCTCGCCCAGAGATTTGATAAACGCGGTGAGAATGTGGTAATAGTTGATACTGATGAGGATAACTGCCGGTTGGTCATGGAACTGGGAATAAAGTCAATCCAGGGCGACGGCAATGACCTGAATGTACTTGAAAAGGCTGGCATCAGGCATGCTAAATATATAGTAGCAACCACGGACAAGGATAATGTTAACCTGCTGGCATGCCAGATAGCGAAAAGCAAATTCGGTTTTTCCAGTAACATGCTGGTTGCCAGGGTGAACGACAAGAACAACATCCCGCTGTTCTCTGAAATGGGGATCAGGTCAATGAGTCCTATAAATTCCGCAGCCATTATTCTTGAGAACATGGTCGGACGCCATGACCTCTTCACTATGTGCGAAGTAGGTACGGAAGGCGATATCATAGAGGTAATAATCAGCAATCCCAGGATCGTAGGCAAGGCTATAAAAGACGTGGAGGTCCCGAAAAATAGTCTTATCGTGCTGGTACGGCGTGGGGATCAATCTATTATTGCCCACGGGGACACTATACTTGAAGACGGTGACCATGTCACAATTATCGGTCGTTCCGGAGCAGCAGCAGAGGCTGCCAGTATCCTGCAGTGAGCCAGTGGTCAAGTATGAAGGTTCTGGTAATAGGGGTCAACACGCGCCACATCGCCTGTTCTGCAAGCCGGGCCGGGTATACGGTATATACACTGGGCAGGTTCAATGATGTGGACCTGAAAGCCTGTTCTGACAGGTCAGTAATTCACGACATGCCCGATGTCCATGACCTGGACCTACCAGAACTTATACCACTTTTCAGGACGCTTCTCCCTGTTGATTTTATTGTACTGGGGCCCGGGTTCGAACACCTGGGTAACTGGGTCGAAGAAATAACCGGAAATGTTCCTGTACTCAATAATCCTCCCCATATCTTTACTAACATTTCTGATAAGGCCTGGCTGGCAAAGAAGTTAAAGATCCTGAACCTGCCCCACCCTTTTACAGTTCCACTTGATTCCCTTAAAACTCCTGAAGAATGGACTGGTGGCTATCCGGCCATTATAAAACCAAGGGTCGGGGCCGGTGGAATGGAAAACAGGTTGGTAATTGATCTAAAAGACCTTGAAATGGCAATGAACGTGCTTGACAGTGGACAATACCTGCTCCAGGAATACATTAAAGGCACTGTAACAAGCGTATCTATTATATCTACAGGTAAGCAAGCTGTTGCTATTGCTGTTAATGAACAGCTTGCCGGGATTGATACACTCACAGGGATGCCTTTCGCATATTGTGGTAACATCACGCCATATATATCTGAATACAATGATTGGATGCGTGAAACCTCTATGAACCTGGCAAAGGAACTGGCATTGGTCGGCTCGAACGGGGTGGATTTCATAATAACTGACAAAGGACCTGTTGTCCTTGAGGTTAACCCCCGGTTCCAGGGTAGCATCGATACAGTTGAGCGGTCAACAGGACTCAACATATTCCGGCTGCACCATGAATCTTTCAAGGGAAAGCTGCCCGTGTGCGGGGATAGCCAGTGCTTTTCCATCAAGACCATATTCTTTGCCCCGCGAAGGCTTGTGGTGGAAAAAAGGGTATATGATTATTTAGTGCAATGTTATAATGAGGGTACGGCTGCCGATGTTCCTTCAAAAGGAACTGTGTGTGAAAAGGATGAACCTGTAGTATCGTTCTTATTAAAAGGCAACAGCAGGATGGAAGTTATCAGGCAGGCAGAGCAGCTTGTTAATGGTCTAACTGATATTATTGAAGATACTCACTCGGAAGTTTAATGTCTTTATAGCACACAATTAGGGGTTAGGTGAATAATTTTGGTAAACCTGGATGATCCGGTAATTCAAGGTCTTTTATTGAATTTGGTTGGAGAAGAAGGAATGGACGTTGTCCTGAACATGCCTGATGGGGAGATTACTGATGATGGGGTGGCCGAGATAACGAATGTCCCGTTAAACATTGTCAGGCGAACCCTTTACATTCTTTTTGAGAACAGGCTTGCCACTTACAGACGTGAGAGGAATAAGGACAGTGGCTGGCTTACATACTTGTGGAAGATAGACCTTAATGGCATTAATGAATTGCTTGAAGCTGAAACTGAAAAATTTATTCGAAATCTCACGACCAAGCTTGAATTTGAAAATGATAATATGTTCTATGTTTGCAAGAACAACTGTGGTCGATTCGTATTTGATATTGTGGCTGAGTTAGAGTTCTTATGTCCCAATTGTGCTGAGGATGTGATCTTTGAGGATAATGAACTTATCAGGCAGACCTTGAAAAAGCGGATCAATGAGTTGACATAAGCTTGATACCTGATAAAAACGCTGCTAATGAATTGCTTAGGCTGGCCGGATGCAGTGACAGTGTAATAAATCACTGCAGAGTGGTTTCAGATTGTGCCAGGGAACTGGCTGAGAAAATCCATCAAAACGGGTATGCCGTAGATATCGAACTTGTGCAGATGGGAGCAATACTTCACGATATCGGCCGGTCACGAACACACGACATAAGGCATGGTGTGGAAGGGGTCATTCTGGCAAAGGATTTCGGGCTTGATGATAAGATAGTCGATATTATCAGGACTCATATAGGTGCAGGAATAATGCCAGAGGAAACTGTTTTGCTGGGTCTGCCGCTGGATAACTATATTCCTTCAACTCTGGAAGAAAAGATCGTGGCCCATGCAGATAATCTAGTTGAGGATGATTCTATAGTTTCTATTTCAGAAAAGGTGGAAATCCTCAGAAAAAAAGGGCGAAAGGAAAATATCATTGAAAAAATTATCCAATTGAACAATGAGATTGAAAATATGATCGATTAAAGGTTTTCGGGGTCATTTTTCAATACGGCACTCCACCACCATTCTGCCATGTCCTTAAGATCTTTGCTGAATTGCCCGGAAAGTCTGTATTCACCGTTCTTGTTGCTTATAAAGCCAGCTCCAAGTAGTTTGTTCCTCATTGAATAGAATGAAGCTTTTCCCACACCTAATTCTTCTGCGATCTCTTTCCATTCATTTGTTTTTACAGGATCTTTGTTTTTTTGTCGTTCTTCTATAAGTATAAGAAATTTTTGACCCCTAGCTGCCGTTCTTTCTTCCTGGAAGATACGCCGCATAAGATCATAATAGGGATCCCGGGAACGGCTTATCCGGGTATTTGATTCTGAGCGTACTATTATTGTAGTTGAGGTCCGGGGGGCTTCTTTTACAAGTGTCATTTATGTTATTCCATGCTTCGCTATTGGGATTTTACTTGTCAATAAAACGTTAACACCAGGCGATACTCAAGTAGGCATAGGTTTTATTAATGCCGATTTCACCAATTCTGCGTAATCTTCTTTTAGCGTATATACTGTTGGTGTCTTGTAGGACTCTTTACGCGCCCTGAGTATCCCCAGTTTTGAATGCACATAGCCTATCATTGATGCTACCATATTATGTGATACATCATATTTCTTAGAAAGGATTTTATGAATTGTATCAACAGTTGCCTCTTTTATTTTAAGGAAAATGTTCAAGAGAGTATTTCTTATTCCTGCGGTATCAAGCTCAAGATACTTTTCTAACCGTTCCTTGATTTTTCTTTTAAGGGATCCCATAAAATGCGCTCCATTGAAAGACATTTTTTAATTTAATAGATTAACTAATAC
>Ga0255457_1013_pt1 | contig 18838 bp, 17 predicted proteins | sample ANMaggQBNCT02L10_FD_182650 | JGI IMG/M metagenome (GOLD analysis project Ga0255457, IMG submission 182650) | Sediment cell enrichment communities from methane seep in Santa Monica Basin, California, United Staets - ANME aggregate JGI... | ecosystem: Environmental > Aquatic > Marine > Cold seeps >...
GAGTTTGGCATAATGAAAAATGGTTTTTTTCTGTTGTCGATATAGCCGCAGTTCTGACTGGGCAAGGTGCTGCTCAAAAAGCAAGAAAATACTGGAATAAACTAAGCCAAAGGCTTAGAGAAGAGGGTAGCGAAGTGGTGACAAATTGTCACCGGTTGAAATTGCCTGCTGAAGATGGCAAACTAAGGAAAACTGACTCAAACATAATTAATTAGATTACTTTCACCTTGCTCAGCTAGCCCTTTTAATCCCTGACAACCACTTAACAATATAAGATTGTCTCCACAGGTGTAATTACATGGACTCAAATGATGCACTTGTAGTTTTTAAGGGTGCTAAAATAAGAAGAATCTGGCAATATGAACAATGGTATTTCTCAGTTGTTGATGTCACAAGCTATTACAGATAGTGGGAGACAAAGAAAATACTGGTCTGATTTGTCCGAAAAAATCGGACACTTGAAAATCGAAGTGTACGACAAAATCGTACTGTTGAAAATGGCTCTGAGAACGGAACATAAAGCTTGTAGTGTGAACACTGGCAGGAGGTATGGGTAATGAGCACGGAAAAATCTACCAAACTGGCCGTTTTTAATGGCAAGCGAATCAGAAAAAGCCTGTATGAGGGCGAATGGTGGTTTTCAATCATTGATGTCGTAGAGGTTCTGGCAGGAGGCGACAGGCCGCGCAAATACTGGAACGACCTGAAAAAGAAGCTGCTTCTGGAGGGTTATGACCAGTTGTCCGAAAAAATCGGACAACTGAAACTACAGTCTGCCGATGGGAAATTTTATGCGACCGACTACGCCAACACCGAGACCATGTTCCGTATCATCCAGTCTATCCCCTCGCCCAGGGTGGAGCCGCTCAAACGCTGGCTGGCACGGGTGGGCAAAGTTTGAAAAACGTAGCATCAAATAATTATTGCAAAATCTTACTTTCACCCCGCTCACTCCTAACCTTTTTATCCAGTTCATACCTTTTACAAAAAAGAATACATCATCAAGGTGAAAGAACATGGATTCCAAAGACGCACTCATAGTTTTTGAAGGGAGGGAAATAAGGCACACATGGAATAATAACGAATGGTGGTTTGTTTTAGAAGATATTGTCCAGATTTTAACAGATTCCAGTGACCCAAAGCAATACATCCAAAAGATGAAAAAAAGAGATGAACCCCTTGCAAAAGGGTGGGTACAAATTGTACATACCCTTGTTGTAGATACAGCGGGCGGAAAACAGAAAATGAATTGCGTAAATACAGAGGGAGCATTCAGGATAATCCAGTCCATCCAATCCCCAAATAAAATGATATCGCCTATTGTCCCTTCGCATGCACGCCCGGCCACACCGCCGCCTGCTTGGCCCCGCCACAGCATCCATTCTAAGCGGCAGGCATACCGGCACAGGCTGGCTGCTTATGATATAGGGGGAGGGGGGCGGATAATAAGAAATATTTAATACAGATGGCTCTATCTGAATAATGGTGGCTACTGTTGGTAGATTATGCTAATATTCACAGGACGGCAAAAAATGATGATGCAGAAAAACGCGAAATAGCAGTATACCAAATAGGCAACCTTTTCCAAATCCTTTCTGAAAAGGAAAGAGAGCAGGCATGGAACGACCTGCTGGCACTTACCAAGGACGAGGACAGCAGCGTGCGAAGGGGCGCAGCCTATGCGCTTGTCCGGGCCATCAAGTACATGACTGATAAAGAGCAGGCATCAAAAGACCTGCTGAAACTTACGAAGGACGAGGACAGCAACGTGCGAAGGGGCGCAGCCGATGCACTTGGCCAGGCCTTCCAGTACATGACTGATAAGGAGCAGGCATCGAACGATCTGCTGGCACTTACCAAGGACGAGGACAGCAGTGTGCGAAGCGGCGCAGCCGATGCACTTGGCCGGACCTTACAGTACATGACTGATAAGGAGCAGGCATCGAACGATCTGCTGGCACTTACGAAGGACAAGGACAGTTTCGTGAGAATGGATGCAGCCTTTGCCCTTGGTACGGCTTTCCAATACGTTATAGATAAAGCACAGGCAACAAAAGAATTGCTGAAACTAGCAAAAGACGAGAACAGTAGTGTGCGAATGGGTGTAGCCGGTGCCCTTGGTATGGCCTTTCAGTACGTTACAGATAAAAAACATGCAGTAAATGAACTGCTAGAGCTGATAAATGATGAAGACGACGAGGTGCGAAGGTATGCAGCGGGTGCCTTTGAACCTGCCTTTCAGTACATTACTGATAAAGAGCAAGCATGGAAAGAACTGCTGAAACTGATAAAGGACGAGGACAGTTGGGTACAAATGGGCGCAGCTTATACCCTTGGTACGGCATTTCAGTACATTTCCGATAAGAAGCAGGCAACAAAAGAACTGCTGGAACTGACAGAGGATGGGGTCAGCGTTGTCAGCGTATCTGCCAATTATTCACTTGGTAAAATTTCAATTTACAAGGCCACAGAAGCCGAAAGTGAAGACGGATTAAAAGATGAAATGGCTAAAGCAATCGGGTATTTTGAAAAATCATCACAGGAATCCAAATTTTATTTCAATCCGGCTAAATTCTGTCTCCCATTCTACCGCTCATATAATGCTGTTATTTCAAGACAGGAAAATGCTAAAGAAGAAATTGAGAGAAATCTTGAAGAAGCGAAACAGGCTGTTGGGGGTTCGGAATGTAAGGAGATACTCCTTGAGGCAGTTGAAAATCTGGCAAATGCGCTTCAAGAGGCACAGAAATTGAGGGGTCTGGATGAGATTCAAGCAGACCTTAATGCATACAGGCGGTACTGCGATCGCACTGTAAAACTTCTTAACGAAACCGAAGATAAAGCGCCTGGGGCTACAAAGCTTATCAGGAAGGGGCTGCCGATAATCGATGAACGGATAAAAGGTATATTAGCAGAGATTCAGGAGAAGACAAAGGCACTTTGCATAGAAATAAAAGATTCACCATTTGAAGATATTGGAAAAGAAGTAAACAAGATTGGCCAGAATCTTTTGCGTGTAAGGGACCCAATAGGACTTGAAAAATCTGTCAACAATTTAGAAATTGTTTTATCCGATATTTGTAATCGAATGGCTGGAATAGAAAAAGGAGAAGCATGTGAACTGCTTGAAAGAGAAAAGAACGAGCAATATATTGAAGATAAACTTCCTTTAATGATTATGATTTTAAGCAAAGTTACTTCTCAAATAGATAAACAAAAGTATGAGATTCGAGAAGAACTTGTTATTAGTGTTGGGGGTACATTATTTGGAACTGGTGTCCAGCATAATATTACTATTCCACTACAGGAAATCGCTTACGATGATTTGAAAAATGATTTAAAGACAATTGGAAACAAAGACGTTTTTAATTTAGCTACTCTTCCACCAAAATTAGCTGAAAAGGTTATTCAATATATTGACAAAATAAAAGGTAAACGATAGGCATCTATCCTATCACCTCTTCTTCTCCAGCACCCCCGGCCACACCGCCAGCCCGATGATCAGCGCCAGCAGAAGCACGAACACCGTACCCAGGTAAGTATCATTCACCGTATACGCAGCCAAAGCCGCGCTCTTACCCGCCGACAGCACATAGAACAACGCACCCACTGCCAGCGCGGTCACACTGCTAAAACCTAACGTCCTGGCAAACTGTACCGCCATAATCATACCGCCTCCTGCCGCTTCAACTTGAACCGCTTGAGCAGCAGCGCATTAGCAGTCACAGACACCGAACTCATAGCCATGAACAGCGCCGCCAGTGCCGGAGCGATCAGGTACGGCCCGAACACACCCAGTGCCAGGGGTATACCTGCCGTGTTGTAGGCAAAAGCCCAGAACAGGCCCTGCTTTATCTTACCCATCGTCCGCTTGCTCAGTTCAATGCTGGACACCACGTCCCGCAGGTCGTCCTTAATAAGCACTATTTGTGCCGATTCCATGGCAACGTCCGTACCGCTGCCAAGCGCAATACCGATATCAGCCTGCATCAGCGCCGGTGCATCATTGATGCCGTCGCCAACCATGGCCACCTTCGCACCCTCGGCCTGCAGCTTTTTCACCTCAGCTGCCTTGTCCTGGGGCAGCACCTCTGCCAGCACCCGGTCGATACCCACCTGCCTGGCAATAGCCTCTGCCGTTAGCCTGTTGTCGCCAGTGATCATCACAGTGGTGATACCCATTTCCTGCAAATATTCCACAGCCTCTGCCGAATGTTCCTTCAGGGTATCTGCCACTGCAATGACACCCATGATCTCGTTATCCTTAGCTATGAGCATGGCAGTCTTGCCGTCATTCTCCATCGCTTCCATGCTATTGTTCAATGGCGCTGGGTCCATCCCGTTATCAGTCATGAACTTCCGGGTACCAAGCAGCACCCTGCTGCCCTCATAGGTAACCTGCACCCCGTGTCCTGCGATGGCATTGAAGTCCTGTCCGTTTGGAATATCAATTCCCCTGGCCGCAGCGCCTTTCACTATAGCCTCACCCAGCGGGTGTTCGGACCCCTTCTCGGCAACAGCAGCCAGCATGAGCACCGTATCTTCACTGACCCCGCCAGCAGGTACCACATCTGTCAATTGCGGCTCACCCCTTGTCAGTGTACCGGTCTTGTCAAACACAATAGTATCCAGCTTCTGTGCCGTCTCCAGCGCCTCACCGCCCTTGATAAGAATACCGTTCTCTGCGCCCTTGCCTGTACCCACCATTACGGCTATAGGCGTGGCCAGTCCCACTGCACAGGGACATGCTATCACCAGCACGGTAATGGCAATCAGCAGCGCTGCCAAAAACGGACTGGCAATCCCGTAATTTGTCTCAATGTCCAGCCTCTCAAACCCGATAAAGTACCAGTAAAAGAACGCAACAAGTGCAATACTCATAACTGTAACTATGAAATGCCCTGCCACAATATCGGCAATCCTCTGGATGGGTGCCTTGCTGGTCTGTGCATCCTCCACCAGTTTGATTATCTGTGCCAGTGCCGTATCTGCACCGACCCTGGTGGCTCTGTACTTGAACGACCCCGTCTTGTTGATGGTGGCACCGATAACCTCATCACCCACGTTCTTCTCTACCGGGATGCTCTCACCTGTGAGCATGCTCTCATCCAGGGCCGAGCGTCCTTCTATCACAGTACCGTCCACAGGCAGTTTCTCACCGGGACGTACGACCACGATATCACCGGGCTTCACATCCTCTATGGGTACTTCACGCTCTGTTTTGTCCACCACGATGCGGGCGGTCCTGGCCTGCAGTCCCATCAGTTTTTTGATGGCCTCAGAGGTCTTGCCCCTGGAGTTTGCTTCAAGGTATCGCCCCAGCACAATGAACGCGATCAGCATCACTGCAGTACCGAAGTACTTGTGCTCGAATCCCGCCCCAAGGTCAAGGAACACACTGGCCGTACTGATGAGGTATGCCGAACCTGTACCCGCCGCAATCAACAGGTTCATATCAGTAGCACCATGCTTCAGCCCCTTGTAGGCACCTGTGAAGAATTGGCGTCCGGGCAGGAGCATTACTAGTGTGGCAAATATGAACTGGAAATAATCGTTACCTAAAAATCCCATAATACCGGGTATGGCATTTACCAGCGGGGCGATGTTCTGCCCCATCTCGCCGACGGATACCGGTACTGCCAGTATCAACGCGAGGATGAGGTTGCGCTTCTGGGATAGTATCTCCTTTTCCCTGGCTTCCCGCTCCCTGTCCACATCCACACCTTTAATTTCCTCTGCCCCGTATCCGATATCGGTAACAGCTTTAATAATATCCTGTACTGTTATCCTGCCTGGGTCGAATTCCACAGTACCTTTTTCAGTGGTCAAATTCACTGAGACCTTCAGGACACCATCCAATTTTCCCAGACCCCGCTCGATGTTCTGGACACATGAGGCACAGGTCATACCAGTGATATGCAAAGTGACACTCTCACCAACCACGCCGTAACCCAGGTCAGTGATGGTTTTGGTGAACTGCTCGGGACCTACCTGCGCCGGGTCGTATTCCACGACTGCTTTTTCTGTGGTCAGGTTCACCACCGCCTTGATAACGCCGGGCAGTGTACCCAGCCCTTTCTCGATATTCTGGACACAGGACGCACAGGTCATGCCTGTAACGCTTATGGTGGTCTTCCCGGTCCTGCCTGGCGGGAATAATTCGGTCTTGGGTGGTGGAGATTGTGCGGTTTTGGGTCGTGGTGCCTCATCTTTTGCTTCAGCCTCTACAGGTTTACTGGCTATGCCTTCGGTCATAAGCTTCACACCATCAAGTGTGGGAACCGGGCAGGTTTCTTCCTCTTCCACCACCTGGTAGTCGGCATCGCGCACCGCCTGTTTTATCTCTTCAATATCTATCATGGAGGAATCATAGGAAACTACGACCTCGCCTGCTTCAATGTCAACGTTCACCATAGTAACGCCGTCAAGGGCCGCAATGGTATCATGGACCCGCATCTGGCAGTGCTGGCAGGTCATACCCTCTACCTTAATTCTCACATCTTCCATTTAAAAACCTCCATGGCTCTCGATTAAAATTATACTTTGTAACCACTCTTTACTATGATCCCTTTAAGATCCCCAATATCAATCTTCCCAGAATCGTAATAAACTTTTGCCTGTCCTGGCTCCAGGGTAACCTCCACATCTATGACACCTCCCCCAAAATAAACGTTGCAATCCATTGAAGAAACAGGAACCAATTACTCATAATATAGTATCCATTTCAAAAGGTATGGCAAAATGCAAAATTAATATTGACACAGATTTCACTGATTTTCACAACAACTATTAATCTGTGTAATCAGTGTAATCTGTGTCTCTAAATTCCAAGCAATATGATCAATTACCATTTAATTTGAAAGGGATACACAATATACAAGAACATCTCAGATTGCCTGAGAACTAAGATACAAAAGTCTTTTAGTCATCCGGTTATCCACTGCTTGATCTGCTTGATATCAGGTATTTTACCGGCTACCTTCACCTCGCCGTCTATCACAACCCCTGGTGTCATCATCACACCGTAGTCCAGTATCCGGTTGATGTCCTCGATCTTTTCCACCTGGATGTCAAGACCTAACTCGTCCACAGCCCGCTTAACATTATCAGTGACCTTTTTGCATTTTGCACAGCCAGTTCCTAATATTTCTATTTTCAAACATATCCCTCTTTAAATTCTATCAATTATGAAGTACTTCAATATTTATTGAAACCATAATACTTAAGTACAATCATTTCAATATAATTTGAAATACTATGCTGGATACATTATTACTTGCCGGAATTGATGCCCTTCGTGAGTACTTAGCCCTTCATGTGCTCCTGTGCCTGATACCGGCCTTCTTTCTGGCAGGTGCTATTGCCTCCCTCTTTTCAAAGGAGTCGGTGCTCAAATACTTTGGCGCTGATTCGCCAAAATATGTTACCTACCCGGTCGCTGCCATCAGCGGTATAATGCTGGCGGTGTGCAGCTGCACAGTACTGCCGCTGTTTGCAGGCATCTACAAACGTGGGGCTGGCATAGGGCCGGCCACTACCTTCCTTTACTCGGCTCCCGCCATCAACCTGCTTGCCATCGTGTATACGGCAAAAATACTGGGTTTTGACATAGGAGTGGCAAGGGCTGTGGCTGCAATCGGATTATCCGTTGTTATCGGGCTTACCATGTCAGTTGTTTTCCAGAATCACAATAAAATGCCAGGCTTTAAAGCCAACGGTGATGACAGAAATATAAGAACACCCATTACTTTCATATTGCTGCTGGCAATCCTGGTCTTTGCGGGAATAGCTGCAACGACGTTAGAAAAAGCGGCAGTTATACTACTCGTCCTGGTAACCATTGCACTGTCATGGCTCTGGTACACCAGTGAGGAATTAAAAAGCTGGATGCAAGAGACCTGGTTTTTGGTAAAACAGATCACGCCCCTGCTGTTTGCGGGAGTGTTCCTGGCAGGTGTCATAGTAGCCGTGCTGCCAGGTGAATTTGTTGCAACCCTGGTGGGAGGAAATAGCATTTCAGCCAACCTGATATCCTCGGTCTCGGGGTCATTAATGTATTTCTCTACACTTACAGAGGTACCCATAATCAGTGCATTGACAAAATTAGGTATGGGCAAGGGACCTGCACTGACCATGCTGCTGGCCGGGCCGGCTCTCAGCCTGCCCAATATGATCGTAATATCCAGGATAATGGGTACGAAAAAAGCAGGTATCTACATTATCCTGGTGATAATTGCATCCCTGGTATCAGGGATCATTTTTGGGAATATGGTTGCGTGATAGAGGTGAGATAAATGGAAAACATACAATGTTCCTGTGAATCCGGCAACGTGGGTATCCACTTCAAAAAGTATGGTCAAATGCAAGATTAATGTAGACACCGATTTCACAGATTACACTGATTTCCACAACCACTATCAATCTGTGTAATCAGTGTAATCTGTGTCTCAAAATTCAGAGCACTATGATCAATTAACATTTAATTTGAGGGGATACCAATGTGGTTATATTTGCCTGTCCTGGTGCAGCAAATTCGGGATTATTGAGAATAATCCTATATCGGGACCATCAACCAGATTGTTAAGCGAGCTTTTTTCAGCTATCGCTTTGTTTACCAATCCACTCACATATCTCACTATCTTCAGGTACCCTCCCCTCACACATCACCTTACCGTCAACCACCACGGCCGGGGTAACTGCCACCCCGTAGGTCATTATGCTCTCAACATCTGTTACAGATATGACCCGAAACTCTGTCCCCAGCACAGCTTGCACTACCGCATTCAGCGTATCATTGTACAGCTTCCCCCCTATACCCAGCACTTCGACCTTGTGCTTGAGACCTTTCCGGCAGTCGAAACATACCACTTCATCCCCTTCACGGTTTGTGGTAAAGGTCTTGTGGCACACCGGACAGGTGGCCTCGTGCAGGCTGCTTTTCTTTTTCTTCAGGGCATAGTCCACAAGGGCGGCATTAAAACAACTGCATCCTTCCTTTTTGTCCATAAGTTCATACCTCTATCTCAATGGCCCTTTCTAGGCAGGTTACCTTACACAGCATACAGAGTTTACATTCATCCGGCTTAGTCGCAACACATACACCATCACGTATTTCCAGGCTCCGGCTCTTGCACACTTTTACACAATCGCCGCAACCGTTACATTTCGCTTCATCGATTATCAATTTAACCATGACTTCCCCATCTATGTCAATTAAATAAATTCCTGGACTTGAGACATATCTTTACAAGTGCCAGCATTACAGGTACTTCAATCAGGACTCCAACTACTGTTGCCAATGCAGCACCTGAGTTAAGACCAAAAAGCATGATGGATACAGCAATTGCCACTTCAAAATGATTACTCGCACCTATCAGTGCTGTAGGCGCTGCATCTTCATATGACAGACCAATTAATCTGGATATGCCGTAACCAAGGATAAAGATGAAAAACACCTGGATCAACAGCGGTACAGCTATCATCAATATGACTAAGGGTTCCTTAATGATCACGTCACCCTGAAGACTAAACAGAGTGATCAGGGTTATCAGCAATGCTAAAATAGCAATATTGTGCATCACCGGGGAAAATGTATTCCCAAACCAGTCGGCACCTTTTCTCATAAGCAGCTCTTTTCTGGAAAAGTAGCCTGCCACCAACGGTACACCCACATATAATCCCACTGACAGAGCTATGGTCTGCCAGGGCACTACGATTTCACCGATTCCCAATAACCATCGTGCCATGGGTGCATATAATATTAACATGACCAGACTGTTGATGGCAACCATGACCAGTGTATGACCCTGGTTACCTTTTGCCAGATAACCCCACACGAGCACCATAGCCGTACATGGAGCAATGCCCAATAATACCATTCCGGCAAAGTATTGCGAGGGCAGGTCCATATCTCCCATCAACGTAGGTGTAACGGTATCTGGTAAGAATGGAGTGAATATCACTTTCATAAAAACCCAGGCAAAAAAAAGCATTGTAAAGGGCTTTATCCCCCAGTTCACAAATAAAGTTGTTAAAACAGGTTTGGGGGGTTTACCAGCTTTAATGACTTGTTTAAAATCAATTTGCACCATGATGGGAAAAATCATAAAGAACAGCAGAACTGCAATGGGCAGGGACACACTGTATAATTGCATTGAATCGATAGAAGTTGCCACTGCTGGAAATGTCTTGCCTAATAAAAGACCTGCAATGATACAGACAATGATCCACATTGTGAGATATTTTTCAAAGAATCCTAATTTCTTCTTATCTGACATTTATTAGCACCAAATATCGGGTTATGTGTTATTTCAATGATTATTGAAATGATTACGTATATATTTTTCTAAAAAACGACCGGGACACATTTATTAGCAGTAATGGTGAGAGAGCAATATTTATACTATAACATGTCTAAATATATTTATATATTTGTTGAGGATTACTATGTAAAGAACAATAATTTTTATTCTGGCTTTTATAGCAATTATGCAGTCTGTTACAGCCTTGGATCCACTTATCTATATCAGACCAGGGACCCTGGAGAACCAAACCGAGGATTTTGTCCTTATGTATCCATTTGAAAATATAGTAGAATAAGGGCAGACTGTAACATTTAAGAACGAGCATCTGCACAGAAGACCATTTACCCTGGTCAGTGAAGAAAACTTGTTTCCCCAGACTACTCTGACATTCAGAAGAAATCTATCCGTACAATTTGATGAACCGGGAACATATAATTTCTATCTGGAAGAAAAACCGACAGTTACATTTCAGTTAACGGTTGTAGATTACGATTCCGACAACGAGCCTCAGGCAATCCAGTCCCCTCCGTATGAACAGGAAGTTGTAGAAGAAAATAACCCATGGGCAGCAATGAAAGATATACCAGGTTTTTGCACACTTGCTACATTAATGATGCTTATCCTTGCTTTTCTGACACATAGAACCAGGGAATAAGTCATCACAAAGATACAATTATGTAGATAGCCATCTATCTACATCCCCTTAAATACCAGGACGCTGATGAACTATGTTCTTACAATTTAAATCACAGGTTACCCAAGCCCTGACCTCTGCCCTTGAATCAAACGGTCTGGAAGTAACAGACCTTAGCCTTGAGGAGTCGGTCCATGCAGATATTGCCTCATCTGTAGCGTTCAGGCTGGCCCCGGTCTGCAGGAAAAGCCCGGCAGACATAGCGTCAATGCTGGCTGCATCCATCAATGTACCTGAAAACGGACTCATCGACAGAGTTGAAACAAAGGGGCCGTATCTCAATTTTTTTATCAACCAGACCTTCCTGGACCGGACCGTGTCTGCTATACGAGCACAGGGACACGATTACGGCAGCCAGACCGGGCGCGGAAAAGTCATTCTGGAGCACACCTCTGCCAATCCCAACGGCCCCCTGCACGTGGGACATATCCGCAATTCCATTATCGGGGATACCCTAGGCCGCATCCTGGAAAAAGCAGGGTATGAGGTGGAGACCCAGTACTACATCAATGACATGGGCAGGCAGATAGCCATTGTATCATGGGCGCTGGAGCATTTTGATTTTGATACTGAAAAGAAATCAGACCATGCCATCGCAGACATCTATATCCAGGCAAACAGGGTGTTGAACGACGAACCTGACAAAAAGGCCGAGATCGATGAACTTATCCAGCGCATCGAACACGGTGACCCGGACGTGGCAGAGCGCTTCAAACATGCCGTTGATCTTGCCATGGAAGGTATCAAACAGACCCTGGGGCGCATGAACATCCACCATGATTCATTTGCCTGGGAATCCACATATGTCCGTAACAGCAGTGTCAGCACCACAGTGGGTCGGATAAAGGATACGGGCAGGACCGTTGTCGATGATGGTGCCCTGATGGTCGATCTGTCTGACTATGGTTTTGAGAAAAAACTGGTGATACAGCGCAGTAACGGCACATCCCTGTACACAACTAGGGACCTGGCATACCATCTGTGGAAAGCCGGGCACTGCGACAGGATGATCGATGTGCTTGGAGCGGACCATAAACTGATATCCGGTCAGTTGAAGGCAGCATTGAATGCACTTGGTGAGAACGAACCTGAGATCGTGATCTTCGAGTTCGTATCCCTGCCCGAAGGCAGTATGAGCACCAGGCGGGGGAAGTTCATCAGTACCGATGAACTGCTGGACCAGATAAATACCCAGGCAATGGTGGAAGTGGAGAAACGCAGGCCCGACACATCTGATGATTTTAAGCAGGAAGTAGCAAACTTCGTGGGTATAGGAGCCATCAGGTATGATGTTGTTAAGGTGTCGCCAGAAAAATCCACGGTATTTGACTGGCGTGAGGCACTGGATTTTGAGAAACAGGGTGCTCCGTTCATCCAGTACAGCCATGCCCGGGCCTGCAGCATACTGGCTAATGCTAAAGGTTCAGGTGTAAATCTGGCAGACCTGGAACATGATATATCCGTACTGGTGGAAGACCAGGAAATCGAACTAATAAAACATCTGGCCCGCCTCACTGCTGTTATCGATACGGCAGCTGTGGATCTAAAACCCCATCATCTTGCCACCTATGCCAGGGAAGTGGCCGATTCATTCAACCAGTTCTACAGGTACGTACCTGTGCTAAATGCCGAAGTCTCCCTGCGGGACTCGAGGCTGGTACTGGTGGACTGTGCAAGAAATGTGTTATCTATCGTGCTTGATACACTGGGCTTACATGCACCAAAAAGTATGTAAAGAAATACCGAAAAAGTAATTATCATTCTGCTCCAATCACAAGTGATCAGATTTTGAGGTCTACAAAATGCAATACCATGCCGAAGTTACCATCGGGCTAAAAAGCGGGATGCTTGATCCCGAAGCCACTACTATCAAAAAGGCACTCGAACACCTTGGATTTCCAACTGATTCACTGGAAATGCAAAAACGTTTTGTTCTCGAACTTGATGCCCCTTCCAGGGACGCGGCACAATCCCAAGTGGATGAGATGTGCAGGCGGCTGCTGGCAAATCCTGTAATACATAATTTTGACATAGAAATAGAGGAATCAGGATGAAGATCGCTGTACTCCAGTTCGGCGGCAGCAACTGCGACTATGATGTGCAGTATGTGCTCACCGAGGTTGTGGGAGTGGATGCCGACCTTGTTTGGTACAAGGATGAACTAAAAGGATATGATGGCGTTGTAGTACCAGGGGGATTCTCGTACGGTGATTACCTGCGGGCAGGCGCTATAGCTGCCAGGGCACCCATAATGAATTCTGTCAGGAAGATGGCGGATAAGGGACTGCCTGTAGTGGGTATATGTAACGGGTTCCAGATACTGGTGGAATCCGGACTATTGCCTGGTGCACTTATGACCAACCGCTACCCGAAGTTCAGGTGCGATCGGGTCAACCTGAGGGTGGATAATAATACATCCCCGTTCACAAATTCTTTCAAAAAAGGCCAGGTCATCAGGATACCCATTGCACACATGGAAGGCAATTATTTTGCACAAGAGCATACCATATCCGAACTTAACTCACAGGAACGGGTTGCATTCAGGTATGTGGATGAGCAGGGAAATGCTACGAGTGAGGCAAACCCCAACGGGTCCAGTGAGAACATTGCGGGAATCCTTAATGAACAGGGCAACATACTTGGGATGATGCCTCATCCGGAGCGGGCATCAGAAAATATTCTCAGTTCCAAGGATGGCAAAAAGATATTCGACTCAATGGTGGAATATATTTCATCATTTTAGTTATTACTGGTATCTGTAAAGACTACCTTTATAAGCATATACACACAAATATTTAGTGAGATGTTTAACAAGATTAAACGGTATTTTAAAATCCTGCAGGTTTTTCATAAATATAAACTTCACAACATTTTATTAAAAGAATATAAGCAGAAACAAGAATCTGTGGATCTTTGTACCTGTCCTATCGATTTTGAACGCAAGTCAAATTCCGTTAAATTGCGTACGGCATTTGAGGAACTGGGGCCCACATTCATCAAACTCGGCCAGGCCATGAGCAAACGACCTGATATTATACCAATTGAATATGGCAAAGAACTTGAGAAGCTCCAGGAAATGGTACAGCCCTATGATTTTGAAAGAATGCAGCCAGCATTAAGTATGGGATTCTATCCTGGATCGAAAGAAACCGGGATATACTCAAATTTTATAGATATTTTTGATCAATTTAACACAGAGCCAATAGCCAGTGCCTCTATTGCCCAGGTATATGAAGCTGTATTGAATGGGGAGAATGTGGTGGTCAAGATCGCCAGGCCTGGTATGATGGACGTGATCAATCTTGACCTGGATATACTCTATGACCTTAAGTTCATCTTTTTAAAACTCCTGAAGATCAAAACCCAGATCGATATAGATGGTTTCCTTGAGGAATTTAAGATAATGCTTAACCGTGAACTTGATTACCGCAATGAAGCCCTTAACATGGAACGTTTCAGGGAGAATTTCAAGAATGTCAAACAAGTTCAAATTCCCAAAGTATACTGGGAACTTACAAGTGATAACATACTGGTAATGGAACATATCTATGGAGTGCCGCTAAGGGATTTTAGGACGTTTAGTTTGGATAAAAGAAAGAGGATTGCAAAACTCATCTCATCCAGCTTTCTCAGGATGGTTTACATTGATGGATACTTCCATGCCGACCCTCATCCCGGCAACATATTCGTCATGAAAGATGGGGGTATTGCATACCTGGATTTCGGCGCAGTGGGTAAACTGGACTCTGAGATCAAGAAAGAAATGTACTCGATCTTCTATGGTGTCTATATTAAAGACGTGGATCTGGCGGCCAGATCATTCCTCAAACTGGCCAAAAAAAGCCCGGATGATATCGATATCCATGCCTTCAAGTGGGATGTTGACGAACTTATTACCAGACAGCACTATGGAAAGGGTGAACGCCATAGTGATGATTTTGTCAAACTTGCATTAAAATATGACCTGTCCCTGCCCAGAACTTTTTCACTCCTGGAAAGGGCCCTTGTACTTATAGAAAGTACCAGTCTTGATCTTGACCCTGAGTATAATATTATGAGTGATGTCAGGACTCTATCTAAAGAGATCGCACGTTCAAAATATTCACCGGCCAGGTTGGTAGAAGATTTCCAGATGGAATGGGATAACATCTATGACCTTATGAAAAATGTCCCTACAGGTATAAATGACATTTTTGAAAGTGTGAAGATGTTTAAGGAGGCGAGCGTAGTTAAACAGGAAAATGCCATTGAGAACCGAAGGTTGATAATCTCTATTTTGCATAACCTGTTTATCACTGTTCTCCTGATTGCGTCTATAATCCTGCTGGTGCTGGGACAGAAAGAACCTGGCCTGGAAACCATCGGGCTTGTCGGTTTCGCAATCAGTATAATCCTGGCTGCTATAAGGATCTTAAGAAAAATATAAATAGAGGGTTCTATGGATTTGGGTATTATGGATACACTACTTCCAGGGATTGCCAAATCTTTCCTTAGACGTGATCTCTGATATCTCCCGACGTACACCTGACCTGCTGCTACCTGCTGCAGGATAACCGATGGCAACCACTGCCATCAGTTCCAGGGATCCAGGTGCATTTAGAATATCCCTAACGTCATCCTTCTGGTTCAGTATCTCTCCCAGCCATACAGCACCCAATCCCATGCCATGTGCCGCCAGCAGCATGTTCTGTATGGCTGCACCACATGCCTGGATATCCTTTGTGTGATCATACATCACATCCCTGTTAAGGAATACAGCAATAAGTAAAGGCGCACTTTGTACAATTGAGCTGTATCTGGTACATCCTGCAAGTGACCCTGCAATCTCCCTGTTCCTTACTACAACAAAATGCCACGGTTGGTTGTTGAGGCCTGAAGGAGCCCAGCGCCCCGCTTCCAATATGTCTTCGATCATGCTGTCTTCAACAGTGTCAACTAAAAACTCCCTGATACTCCTGCGGGATCTGATAATCTCAAGTATACTGGTTTTTTCCACCATCAAACCAAGCCCAGTTTTTTTTTACTTACCTGCGCAGTGCCAGCAGTACAGCCACTGACAAACCCACCAGACCTGCCAGTATCCCGAATCCAGGCTCTTCCCTGGTCGGTGAAGGGACCGGTGTAGGTGTAGTAGGCGTAGGAGTATATCCCGGTCGTGGAGTCTCGTCAGGGAGAGTTGGAGGATTACCTGCTGTGAATTCAGGTGAAGCGGATATCTCCTCACTGTGATAGCCCTGGAGGTCATGGAATTTGGCAGTAGCCTGTGGTAATTCATATGTACCGTTTGCATTTGCACTTACAATGTAGGTCAGGCTGATGCTGTCCTCCTCACCTATTATCTTTGGTGATGTGGTATAGGGTTCTCCGCTGACAAGAGTGACATTATCCGGTAATGGGTCCTTGTCAAAAATCTCTACATTAGCTTTAACGTCACCCACATTTGTGGCTCTGATAGTAACTGTAACATTTTCGTTGGGCTCAACCTGTGTGGGACTAACGGTCTTCTCCAGCAGTATCTTTGAACCGTGGACTATGATTTCAGGTTTAGTACATGTCTGGTTATACTCCATGCCATCCACATACCATATTGCGTTTGCAGCGGGAAGTTCATAACCGTCCGGATTTGGTTTGATCGGTTTGATGGTATATTTGAAATCCCTGATCTGCCCGGGAGCCATGTTAAAATTCCACTGGAGTGGGGAACTACCCAGCAGTTCAAAATAATCGGGAATACTATCTCTGAATTCGATATTATTTATTGCATAAGCGCCGTCATTTTTTATAACCACTTGCAAAAAAGCCGTATCGGTCATGAAAATTTCGGATTTAGTTGTCTTGGTGATACTGATCATGTTTAGGATGGTTATTTCCTTAAAGTCTGAGAAATTGTGCCTTTCGTCCTTTTGGTCAATACCAGTCATATTTACACTGATGGTGTATTCAGTATCTTCCATGTGTGAAGGTATCTCCAAGTCAAATGAGATTTGTGTGATCGATGCTCCATCTTCGATTATATCCTCAGTATAATGAGTCTTTGTACTTGTGCCAAATGAATAAAACTTAAGTCCATCCGTATCAATGTAAATATCAACATCCTCAAGCGGTGCATCGCCTTTATTCTTTATATTAATAGTGACAGGGATCTTAGAATTTGTTAACTGGAAAGTATCCTTGTCATCACCCTTTTCGGTTTCAACATCAATATCCAGATCAGGAAGACCGCGAAGTGCTATTTCTATTTTTGCCCAGGGTTCATATGTATCGTCCTGCCAGTGAATATCACTGCTTGACATCAGTTCTACGACAGTAACTAATACTTCGCCACCATATTTGAATTGATCATTCACAAGCATACTATCGCTATAAACCAACTCCCCATTTTCATAAAGATTAACTCCCACATATGGTGTGCCTATCTGGCCTTTGATGTCAGTTCTTGGAAAATCATATGCTTCAACTGCATAGATATCATTGTCAAAAGTCTCTCCCCAATATAATTTATCTGACTTTTCACCAGTCCAGTGGACCAAATCTTTGTCTTCCCATGCCTGGACCACAAAACAGGAACTTGAAATATATAGCAGAGCGATTAATATATATTTTAATATAATTATATTTTTCATGACCATGATATACACCAGATTCTTTACAATAATTTTGACATTAATACTACATATCCTTTTTTATACTTTTACTGAAAAGTTGCAGTATAATAGCCAATAAATTAGTAACCTGTGGCTATAGCAAGGTTCATGGCAGAACTTTCAAGATTGGAATTACTTCTGACAATGAAAACGGTGTTATCATTATTCCAGATGATCTGGTATTTGGGTAATTGGTTTCCAGCCCTATATGAGTAAGTCTTTATTCTTGTGCCGGTATGGCCGTTGAAATTGACATTGGTAAAACGATCACCCGTAGATAACTGTTCATACTGGGATTTATAGTTGAAAATAAATTCAGTTGCTGCTGATTCTGAATCCAGTTCAATAATATCTAAAAACACATCGAAATTATCCTCATCCCGATAGGCACCTTCTTTTGATTCGATGATCTTTTCAGAAAATTCATTATAATCAGTAATTGGAAGTGATCCTAAATATTCATATCCAGAAGGTAAATTCTCGACCATGACCATTGAATCAAGGGTAAAATTATCCTGGTCTATACCTGATGATGTATTATCTGAATTGTCAATGATCTCGGTATCTGTATCTTCAATACAGCCAGATAATAATATAATTGAAATTAATAGAATAGAAGCTACTGTTTTTTTTAGATTATACATAAAGATTCCACTTGTTATAATTGATTAATGTTGACGATTGAATTTCGTAAAAAAAAAGAAATTGAAGGGATTAAAAAAATATCCCTTCATCTGAATTATTGATTTACTCACGCTGTCTCAGTACCAGATAGGCCACTGCAAGCAGACCTGCTACAGCGAACACAGCCTCAAATCCTACCACATCGGTAGGCACTTCTGTGGGGACTTCGGTCTCAACAGCATCAGTAGGTCCTTCGGTCGGTGCTACAGTTCCATCTACGGTTACGTTTGTGATTGGCTCTGTAGGCTCTTCGGTTCCAACTGCTGTTCCGGTTTCGGTTGGTGTTGGTACACCGCCTATAATGACTTTCTTCACTACTGCAGCGAAAGTATCATGTTCATTAATCCTGACTGCTATCCTGTCTTCTAAGACATCTGTTACTCCGTCCGAAGAAAGACTAATATCCTCATCATCCAGCTCTATTGTAACAGTGCCGTCTTTCACTCTGACTATAAAGTCAGTAAACAGGTCATCGTCATTATTTTTAATCTCAATGGGGTCCAGAGAAATCA
>Ga0255457_1057_pt1 | contig 17982 bp, 18 predicted proteins | sample ANMaggQBNCT02L10_FD_182650 | JGI IMG/M metagenome (GOLD analysis project Ga0255457, IMG submission 182650) | Sediment cell enrichment communities from methane seep in Santa Monica Basin, California, United Staets - ANME aggregate JGI... | ecosystem: Environmental > Aquatic > Marine > Cold seeps >...
ACAAGTGAAATCTAAACACCGCCCACACCTCAAACATTTGTAATCCAAAAACACAACGCATCATACCACCACTATGACCCCAGGCTTGAGATCGACGGAGTCCTCAAAAGTTTCGCATTACTCCACCCGCCTTCCAGCCAAAGGGTAAGTACCGTGGGGGGTGCCTGAATCATAAGCTGGGGCAGTGACTACACCGCCCGGCGATTTTTTATTCGGGAATAATTACATATTTTCTGATACGAATGGCATTTTTTCATCCCCTCACTTGTCCCCTCTTAATTTTTTGTTTCTCTTTAATATTGTGTGAGTAACATCGCTATTCAAGATAGATTATTAAACATGAAATTGCATTGCCTGAATTAATGGACAGGATTAACTGGATTGACAGGATATGAAAGTGGCCCGCACCATCCTGTAAATCCTGTAAATCCTGTATAATAATTTTTAAATTACCCTTAGATTTGAAGTGGATACATCATATCTCTAATTTCAGCAGCAGGATACACAAATGCCTTTATACTTTCCTATACGTTAATCAATCATAAGAAGAAAGAAAAATCATGTGGGATAATCACAACAGTTTACAACGGCGCAGCAATCAGGATTCAAAACTTTAAATACCATATCTCACGATGTATTGCTATGAACTATGATCTGATAGTAGCTGGCGCCGGTCCTGGCGGATTGATGACCGCTTCAGTAGTGGCACAGGCCGGATACCATGTACTGGTGGTGGAAAAAAATACATCATGCAGGTCACCCTGTGCAGGATACATCAGCAATACCATCAACTTTGAACTGCCTGATAACTGTATCATCCAGTCAGGAATAAGGAAAATGCGCACCTATTTTCCGGATTTATCCTATCACGATTTCCAGCTGAACGGTTTTGTGGTTGACAGGCCGTCCTTTGATATGGCACTGGCAGTGAGAACAAAAGAACTGGGTGCACACATTAAATGGGGCTCTCCCCTGATCGACCTGATACCAGGGGGTGTCAGATATTACGGCGGTGAGGCTTGCGGGAAAATTATCGTTGGTGCAGATGGTGTTTTTTCTAAGACTGCATCACTTCTGGGAGTGGATAAGCTAAGAGTTGCATTTTGCGCCCAGTATCACCTCAGGGGAATTGAGGTGTTACCAGATACCTGCGAGATATTATTTGATGCCGATTATGCGCCAGGCGGATATGTATGGATCTATCCCACTGGTGAAAATTCGGCAAAAGTGGGTCTGGGGGTAACAGAGGCGGGCACAAGGTCTGCGCGCGAATATCTGGATGCATTTATCAGTGAGTCCATTATTGCGAAGCGGTTTTATGGTGAAAAGACCGAATACATAACAGGCGGTTTGCCAGTAAGTGGACTTCGCAAAAAGTTATGCTACGGGAATATCCTGCTTGTGGGGGACAGTGCAGGTATGGCAGACCCGATCACAGGTGCGGGCATCAATAATGCACTGCTGGCAGGCGAGATAGCAGGCAAAACAATAATCAACGCCCTTGAAAACGACGATATGGCAGTGCTTGGGCAGTATGAGTCAAAGATCAACAGGTTGCTTGCAAGACCGCTAACAAGATCACTTGATAAAAGAAAAAAGCTGGATGAATACTGTACTTCAAACGAGCTGCTACAGGAACATCTGCCAGAGGTCTGGGTAACTTTCAGGCAGTACTGGGTATAATACTTCACGGGTTCTGAACAAGGCTTTGCACACTTCACTGTTGCTGCGGCATGGGTCTGCACAGCGTATATACAGGACGGATATTGGCACAATACTTTTTAGCTGTTGAACGTCTGTATTGCATCGTTTGAGTTTGGCTGTCTAAGATTTGTCATGTGGATATTTCCTTGTTTTTAACAGAATATAATCCGTCTAATTCCACGAAGCTGTGAACTCCTATGTGCACGGCAACAGAAATTGGGAATGTGGTTTCATTGCCTTGAATTATTTTACTTTAATTTCCAAACTCTATATAATTTTATATATTTAAGTGGATAATATATTACTCAATAATTTCTCATTAGTTAATTTTAAATATAATAAAGTGTACAGTAACCAGCCGTATACCTTATTGAATGGAGGCATTAAATATATGGTACAAATAGTGCAAAATAATTTTATTAAAAAATATTCGAGTGTAGTATTACTATTACTAACACTTGGAACTGTACTCATGGCGCTTGTCGCGCCCGTATCTGCGGCAACCGTTGAAGAAAATGCTGACTCGATCATCAGCCTGCAGACAGCCCTGACATTTGTCTGGCTGCTGCTGTGTGGTGGGCTGGTCTTCCTGATGCATGCCGGTTTCTCGCTTGTTGAAGCCGGGCTCACCAGGACCAAGAACACCGCAAATATCCTTATGAAGAACCTGATGACGATCTGCCTCGGTGTTCTGATCTACTGGCTGGTTGGCTGGGCGGTTATGTACGGAGATGACGTCGCAGGTCTTTTCGGATTCAGTCAGTTCTTCCTGGGCGGTGCTGATAACGCTCTCTGGAACTCATGGTTCTTCCAGATGGTCTTTGCAGCGACCGGTGCGACTATCGTATCAGGTGCTATGGCTGAGCGAACTAAGTTCAAAGCATATCTGGTCTTCACCGTGCTGCTCGTTGCGATCATCTACCCGGTTTACGGACATTGGGTATGGTCTGGAGCTGATCTTGCGCTTCTGACCGGGGATGGCAGTATATTCGTACAACTGGCTGGTGCAAGTTTCCATGACTTTGCAGGCTCAGGGGTCGTACACTCGATCGGCGGCTATGCAGCCCTTGCCGGTGTGATCATACTGGGTCCCAGGCTCGGCAAGTTCAAAAATAAAAAGCCAATTGCCATACCAGGTCACAATATCACACTCGCATTCCTTGGAACGCTGCTTCTGTGGTTAGGCTGGCTCGGTTTTAACTGCGGCTCGACCCTTGACGGCAGCGACGCTTACATGAACCTTGTGGTTGTGAACACCTTCCTTGCTGCTGCTGCTGCTGCTGTGGTCGCAATGCTTATTACATGGGCTAAGACCGGCAAGCCAGACCCATCGCTCACTGCGAACGGTGTGCTTGCAGGACTAGTCGCGATCACTGCACCCTGCGGTTCGGTTGAGAACTGGGCAGCGATCGTGATAGGAATTATAGCGGGCGCAATCGTCTATGCCGGTGTGATGTTCAACGAAGCCGTCCTCAAGGTCGATGACCCGGTCGGTGCGATCACTGTACACGGTTACTGCGGTACATGGGGTCTTTTGTCAGTTGGAATATTCTCAGTCGGCATGGGCAACGGAATACTTGCAGATGCAGTATATGCAGCAGGTGCGCCCGGACTGTTGTACGGTGGTGTGAACCAGTTCATGATCCAGGTCATAGGAGCGCTCGCAAGCATTATCTGGGCATTTGTGGCCGCTTTTATCGTGTTCAAGATCATCGATGTGATCATAGGACTACGCGTCTCTGAGAGTGAGGAGATTGAAGGTCTGGACATCACAGAACACGGGATACGGGCATACCCCGAATACATAACCGAGTGAGGTGAGCAAAATGAGTGAAATGAGAAAGATAGAGGCAATTATACGACCAATGAAACTGGAAGATGTGAAAACTGCGCTGAGTGATGCTGGATTTGTGAGTATTACCGTGACCGAGGTCAAAGGACGCGGGCAGCAGAAAGGACTTGTCCAGCAGTGGCGCGGACGGGAATACTGCGTTGACCTGCTTCCAAAAACCAGGATCGAGATCGTGTTGTTAGAGCAGGATGTGGATCGTGTGATTGAGATTATCCAGGGTGCGGCTGCTACTGGAAATATCGGGGATGGTAAGATCTTCGTAAGCCCAATTGAAACGGCCATGCGTATCAGGACAGGAGAGACCAACAAGGACGCGCTTTAGCGTTCTTGTCTTTTTTTTATTTTTACATGTTACCAGAATTCAGGTTTTCAGTTGAAGAACTGTCAGGTTCCCTTGCTGATATGGGCAGCATGGTGCCATTTATCATTGGTGCGGTATTAATTGCAGATTTCAAGCTTGCCCCTGTGCTACTGATGTTCGCAGCAGCCCACATTGCCACCGGCCTGTATTATGGGATACCCATGTCGGTACAGCCTATGAAGGTCATTGGTGCACTGGTTATCGCTGGCGGCCTGACCCATGGTCAGGCAGTGGGTGCAGGGCTTGTGGTGGGTGTCTTTTTCCTGTTGATGGCTGTATCCGGCACAATATCCCGCATAGCCAATATGCTGCCCAAAAGTATCATCAGGGGTACACAACTTGGTATGGCACTCATCATTGCCGTAAAGGCAGTGGATATCATATCGCAATACCCTGTGTCCGGAGTATTGGGTATCCTTTTGATCATTGGCTTCTTTATTGCAGGCAGGCAGGGATTTTCATCCATAACCCTCCTGGGGTTGGGATTCATATACACCATACTTTTTTTCGGACTGCCAGAAATTAATCTAAGTTTCAATTTATCGTTATATTTTCCTGATATGGCTGAGATAATTGACGGCACGTTAATAGGTGCCACATCCCAGATACCCCTTACATTCGTAAATGCAATACTCGGGACATCACTGCTTGTCAGTGACCTGTATTCCCGAAATATCAAACCAGGTACGCTGGCAGCGTCCACAGGTATCATGAACCTGATATCTGCCCCAATGGGAGGGCTTCCCATGTGTCACGGTTCATCAGGTGTGGCAGCTCATTATAAGTTCGGTGCCAGAACTGGCGGTTCAAATATTCTCATGGGTATGTTATTGATCTTGGCAGCTTTATTTATACCAGCAGAATTCCTGGCACTTCTGCCCTTTGGCATCACCGGAGCTCTGCTGTTATTTGCAGGATATGAGCTTGGCAGCAAATTCCGTGACACCGAATCCTTATATCTGACATTAGTGGTAGCTGTTGTATCATTGTTTACCAATATTGGTATTGGATTTATTACTGGTGTAGCGCTGTTCCTGCTGGCAAGGAAAATACCTATTTTGAATATGGGGGTTTCAGAAAATGTATTTGAGACAGATGGAAACTGATGATATTGGTATCCTGCTTGATATGGCACATGCAGAGGGGTGGTCATCAGATGTATTCGAATTCGAACTTTTTCATAAGCTTAATCCAGGTGGATGTTTTACCTCTATTGCAGATAAAAAAGTAGTGGGAGGAGTTATGACATTCACTTATCCCAACAGCGGCTGGATAGGTAATCTGGTTGTTGACAAAAAATACCGCCTGAAAGGATTCGGGAAAGCCCTTTTACGCAGAGGTCTGCAACACTTGTCCTCCCTACCTACAATTTTCTTGTGCGCATCTCCAATGGCAGTGGGATTATATTCAGAATTCGGGTTCAGGAAAGTATCGAACATCAACAGGTGGGAACGAAGAGGTGCCACTCTTGATCTGCCTTGGAGTAAAGGAAATCTTGAACACGTGCTTGCTGTGGATAACAACTGCTGGCGTGAGGACAGGTCGCTGATGCTATCCCGGATGCTTACAAACCGCTCTTATGTATTCAATGGGGGTGCATGGCTGGGATTCGGACTGGTGGGTGACCACTGGACCATAGGGCCGTGGGAGGCATACAATAAAGATTCTGCACTTGACCTCCTTAAAAGGGCCGTTGTAGATAGCAAGGACCAGCGTATACTGGTTGATGTACCTGCACAGAATACCAGGGCATGGGATATACTGACGGTCATGGGTTTTGAAGTTGTCGGCAAAACAGTGCTTATGTGCAGGGGCCTGCTTCCTGATATTGCCTTTGGCAATATCTATGGTCTTGCCAGTATGGGTTCAAAGGGATGAATGGTTAATGTTATATATTATAAAATCTATAGTAGTTTACCGACTTAATTATCTTGATATGTAAAATCCGGGATTGGAACATATGACTGAATTTGCTACCCAAAGATTAATAATCGGGATATTGAAAACAATTTATGAAAACAATGATCCTATAGGTGCACGGCTGATTGCTGATAAAATGGATGGCAGGGGATATTCCCTTGGGGAAAGGGGTGTCAGGTATCACCTGAAGATACTGGATGCCAATGGATTTACCCAAAGGGTAGGCTATTCCGGAAGGATCATTACAAAAAAGGGGATTGCCGAGATAAACAATGCTCTTGTCGGGGATAGGATGGGTTTTGTCATCAGCCGGATACACGAAATGCTATACAGTACGACTTTTGATCCCTATAAAAAAAGCGGGAACATAATCATCAATCTGTCTATTATGGATAAAGATGATCTGGATAGAAATAAGGAATTGATCCATACCGTTATCCAGAAAGGTTATACAGTCAGCCCCAGGTGTCATATTTTTGAAGAGGGGGCAAACGTTTCTAATATCGCCATCCCGCAGGGATCAGTAGGGATTGCTACCATATGCGCTTTAACCATTGATGGGGTCCTTCTTAAACAGGGTATTCCTATTGAGACCAAATATGGAGGTATCATCCAGGTAGATAATGGTACACCTGTGCGTTTCACAGATTTGATATCATATACGGGGACTTCACTTGACCCGATCACGATATTCATGTCTAAAAGGATGACAGATGTTATGGGTATATTGGACAATGATAGCGGCCTACTTCTGGGCAATCTCAGGGAAGCCCCTATCATTGCTCATGAAAAGATCATGGATATTATTTCCCTGCTTAATGGGGCTGATATCGGTGGTGTTATCGGACATATTCATGCAGGGGATACAGTTCTTTCTGCCCCCATCAGTCCGGGTAAAATTGGAATACCCATATATGCCGGAGTCAACCCTCTGGCGGTATTGGTTGAAAAGGGGATTGAAGTGACAACACATCCTGTCAGTTTGATAATGGATTATAGTGAAATGAATACAATTTTTTAGGACATTTTCAACGTAATCTTCTGAAGTTTACTAATAAAATTTTGTGTTGACACCTGAGATGCCCTGGACTTGTTTTTCATTAAATATACCGCCATATCTGAGATTGTTGTTTAGTATCAAAAACCATTGCATTATTTTGATATTTATTATATATTTTTTTATAAATTGTCTATTGATGTCGATTAATATTTCTGAAAACATTTATATTAATTTATATTTATAGATTTATATTTTTTTGATAGAAACATATATATAATATTACCTCTACAATTGATTTCCGTTGTATGATATAATAATATATAAATACGACGTATATTGGAGACACGCAAATGAGACAAATAGCAATGTATGGGAAAGGTGGCATCGGCAAGTCAACGACCACACAGAACCTGACTGCAACACTTGCCGATATGGGCAGCAGGATCATGCAGATCGGGTGTGACCCGAAGGCAGACTCAACACGGATGCTGATGGGTGGAGTGAGACAGCCAACTGTTCTTGACACGCTCCGTGAGGTCGGGGCAGAGAACGTGGAACTCGATGAGATACTGCACGACGGATTCGGCGGGATAAAATGCGTAGAGGCAGGAGGACCTGAGCCAGGCGTTGGCTGTGCTGGAAGAGGTGTTATCACCGCGATAAAACTGCTTGAGACACTGGGCGCATATGATGAAGATCTTGACTTTGTCTTCTACGATGTCCTTGGTGATGTGGTATGCGGCGGATTTGCCATGCCGATGCGTGAGGGATATGCAAAGGAGATCTACATCGTAGCATCTGGGGAGATGATGGCTCTATATGCTGCCAACAACATCTGCAAGGGAATCGTCAAGTTTGCAGAAGAAGGTGAGATTAGGCTTGGAGGCATTATCTGCAACAGCCGCAATGTCGAGAACGAACTGGCGCTAATGGAAGCGTTTTCCGAGCGCATCGGAAGCCATCTGGTACATTTTGTGCCGAGAGACAACATCGTCCAGCAGGCAGAGATACGGAAAAAGACCGTGATCGAGTATGACCCGACCTGCAATCAGGCAGATGAATACCGCACACTGGCCAGGAACATCCTCGAAAATGATAAATTTGTGATCCCGGAGCCGATCACGATGGATGAACTGGAAGGCATGATGACCGAATTCGGGGTCGTTTAAAATCGGTGATATTATGCAGCTAATAAGAGCGATCATACGGCCCGAAAAAGTGGATGAAGTGGTGGATAGCCTCGATGCTAAGGGATTCTCTGCATTTACCAGGATCGATGTCTTTGGCAGGGGTAAGCAGAAGGGTATACGGATCGGACCGACTGTTTATGATGAACTGGCAAAGGTGATGCTGATGATAGCTGTCAATAATGAGGATAGCGATGAAATTGTCAGGATCATCGAAGAAAGTGCACGAACAGGAAGTTTCGGCGATGGTAAGATCTTTATTGGTCCGATAGATGAGGCATATACCATACGTACAGGCGAGATGGGACTATGAAAGAAGTGATAGCCGTCCTCCGGATGAATAAGATACAGCTAACCAAGGACGCCCTGGCAGAGGCGGGATATACCTGTCTTACTGCTAACCTCGTCTACGGCCGCGGGAAACAGAAAGGATTATACCTCAATCCGCTTGGCAATGTCGCACCCGATAACAAGAGAGCAGAAATCAGGTTCCTTCCGAAAAGGATGCTCACCATTGTGGTGGATGATGAATCCGTTTCACCTGTGGTTGAGTTGATCATGCAGACCAACCGAACCGGAATGATCGGTGATGGAAGGATATTTGTCTGTCCTATGAACGATGCGGTCCGTGTCCGGACAGGAGAGCGGGGTAATGATGCACTGTAAAAGTAACAGTAACTCTAACCGAAATTCGAACTATAAGCCTGATATTACAAGGAGTAGATCATGCCGCTGACATTACTTGAATGTGATAAACCGATACCTGAACGGGAGAAACATACCTACATTAAAAAGTCAGGTGAATGCATCGTACCGATGTGTAATGTCCAGACAACGCCTGGTGACCTGACCGAGCGCGGATGCACCTATGCAGGATGCATGGGCGTGGTCGGGGGTCCGGTAAAAGATGTCATACATCTGGTACACGGACCCATTGGCTGTGCTTTCTACACATGGGGCGGGGGACGCAGGCAGAACCTGTCCGATAACACGGAATTCCACAGGAAGTACTGCTTTTCGACAAGTATGCAGGAAGCAAACATCATATTTGGTGGAGAGCAGAAACTGCACAAAGCGATCCTTGAAGCATACGAGCGTTTTCCTAATGTGAACGGTGTATTCGTCTATGCGACCTGTGTGATCGGACTTATCGGGGACGATATAAATAATGTCTGCAAACAGGCATCAAAGGAGATTGGAGTTCCTGTGATCCCGTTCAGTTGCGAAGGCTTTCGCGGTGTCAGCCAGTCACTCGGACATCACATCGCAAACGATGTCATCTTTGAGCGTATCGTGGGCACAAAAGAACCCGACGAAGTTACTCCGTATGACATAAACATCATCGGTGACTATAATATCCAGGGTGACCTGTGGATCATTGCTCCGTTATTCGAAGCGATGGGACTTAGAATACTCTGCACATTCACAGGAAATGCTTCGATCGATGATCTTGCCATGGCACACAGGGCGAAGCTGAATGTCATGCACTGCCAGCGTTCCACTCCGTATATCTGCCAGTTGATGGAAGAGAAATATGAACTTCCTTACATGCCGGTATCACTCTTTGGAGTTGAGCAGACATCAAAGGCGCTTCGTGATGTAGCAGCATTCTTTGGTCTTGGAGATAAGGCGGAGGAGGTCATAGAGAGTGAGGTTGCAAAAATACTGCCTGAAATTGAGTATTACAAAGAACAACTCCGTGGAAAACGAGTCTTCATCTATCAGGGTGCGCCGCGTGCGTGGCACTGGATCAAGCTGATGGAGGAACTTGGAATGGAGGTAGTAGGTGCTGCAACGACGTTCGGGCACACCGATGACTATGAGAAGATCATCGAACGGATCGGTGATGGAGCTCTGGTGATCGACAACCCCAATTCAGTGGAACTTCGGGAGATCCTCATCGGATACAAGCCCGACCTCTTCATCTCGGGACTCAAGGAAAAGTTCCTTGCATACAAACTCGGGGTGCCATTCGTCAATGGTCACTCGTACGAGAGAGGACCGTATGCCGTGTACAGCGGATTTCTGAAGTTCGCAAAGGACATACACACGACGATCAACCATCCGGCATGGAAATTAATCGAGGGAAGAGCATGACTCAGGCAACAGCGAAAGCGAAAACAGAGACAAAGACGAAAACAAAGGCAGAAGTTAAGAGATCGGTCACGATCAATCCAGGCATGATATGCCAGCCGATCGGTGCGATGCAGGCGGTACTCGGCGTACACGGCGCAATCTCGCTTGTGCACGGATCACAGGGCTGCGCAGCCTATCCAATGAGGATGTTTAACCGACATTTTCAGGAGCCAGTAGAGATCGCATTAAGTTCACTTGGCGAGGACGCTGCGGTCTTTGGCGGAGCAGACAACCTTGTAAAGGGAGTACACGCGCTTGTAGCAAGGAGGCAGCCTGAACTGATCGCAGTTCTCACAACCTGCCTCTCAGAAACAATCGGGGATGATGTCAACGGAATCCTCCGAAAGATCGACCTACCTACCACGCTGGTCCCGGTGCATACACCGAGTTATATCGGTTCCCACGTCACAGGATACGACAACGCAGTGAAAGCGCTTGTTACGCATCTTGCAGAGCAGACCGGACCTAACAGCAAGATCAACATCCCTGTCGGGCTCTTAAACCCGGGAGATATCAGGGAACTCAAGAACATGCTTGCTGCGATGCGGGTAAAAGCGATCATCTTAACCGATATCTCAGAAACCCTTGATGCGCCGCTGATACTGCCGAGACCGCGGTTTCCAGATGGCGGGACAACGCTTGCCGAGATCGCTGACACAGCAAACTCGATTGGATCGATTGCTATGTGCAAACACGCAGGCGGAGGTGCTGCAAAGTATCTTGCGAACAAGCACAAAGTACCGATGATTTCAGGTTCATGTCCGATCGGCGTTGCCAACACCGATGCGTTCCTTGGGAACGTAAGCCACCTCTCGGGAAGACCGATCCCGGATGAACTGCGAAAGGAAAGGGGACGGCTCATTGATGCAATGATCGATGTGCAGTTCAAGATCGCACAGAAGAGGGTTGCGATCCATGCAGACCCGGACGTTGCATCCGGAATGGCACGGTTTGTGCATGAACTCGGAATGGAGCCGGCAATCGTTGCGACCGGAACCGAGAGCAAGGAGTTTGTTGCGGATGTACAGGCGGTCGCAAGCCAGACAGGGCATGATATCGAGATCATCTCGGGATGCGATCTTTACGAGTTGCATGAGGCAGTGAAAGCGGTTGGCGTCGATCTGCTGATGGGAAACTCGCAAGCAAAATATATCGGAGACGACGAGAAGATCGCTTTCGCAAGGATTGGATTCCCGGTCTATGACCGTGTGGGGTATCAAAGGAGGGCGATCATCGGGTACAATGGCGGGATCAATCTTATGGACCTGATCACCAACTCGATCCTTGAGCATGGGGACACGTGAAGCCCCGAGTGCATGCACTGTTTGGGATGGGGGTGCTCATCCTGGCGGTGCTTTGTGCTGGGGGGTTGTATTTATGTATAAGGTCTGTCAAGATATTTTCGCAAGGACTATATAGTATGTGTTATGAGTTTGCCTGCATGGAGTGCCGAGAACTCCGCCACGATCGACACACGTTAAGACTTGCGCTCCATTCGAAAAAAGCAGACAGGGAAAACAGTAGAGATCTCAGACGAATATGATAGTTATATTTCATATCAATTCTTTGAATATACCATACAAATTGATTAGAGGATATTATGGAAGACTATACTGAAATATTTAATAAAACTTCGAAAATGTATTTTCCAATTATTGCCTCTTTTGCTGCAATCATTGCTTTGTGGACACAATTTGAAACATTGGTCATACCTATTGTTATAGGAATATTTGTTCTATGTTTTTTAGTGAATCATGGCGAATCAATTAGACCAAGATATCTTGAAGATCAACAAAAAATTATTGACGTTCTCACTAACCACTTAAAAAGAACAAAGGATAGCATTTACTATTTTGGAGGAGCAGGATTTATAGGTTCGAGTGATATTTGGAAAGAAACTTTATCCCAAAAATTGAATGACCCAAAAATTGAAACGGTTCGAATAATAGACCTTAAGAAACCACATGAATTAGAATTGCTTTTAAGCAATATGGATAGTGAAAAGGTTAAGGAAGAGGTCATAGACTACCGAAGATGGCTTAAAACGCATGCAGATTACTTAAAAAAAAGTAATGTAAACAATTTCTTTTATAGTTATGAAGGAGCACCAATTTGGAAACATGGAATGAATTACATTGTTTTCGATAAAAAAATTTTGGCTGTTATTACACCATGTACAACGGTGGAAAGAAAAGTTATTATAATTAGTTCTCCTAAGATTGCTGAAGAGTTTGCAAATTCAATTGATTTTGTCGTTAAACAATTTGGATTAGAGAGTTATAATGGAGAAGGTCTTGAAAAGATATACGAAGAAAAACCTGAATAGTTGTGATATCACGCATAGAAAAGTGATATCTCATCAGTATAAGTTTATAGTTGAATTTTCGTTTTACAATAATAGCATCACATGATGAGATATTACAATGGTACCTGATATTATATTGGTAGCATTCATTGGTGTTTCTATCGGCTTTATAGGAGGATATGCAGGGATTGGTGGAGCACCTTTTGTAGTTTTTCTTCTTACGGCTGTATTAGCTTTTTCACAGCACGAAGCTCAAGGCACTGTCTTGGCAATGATGTTAGGACCCATGAGTGTGTTAGCAGTTAAAAACTCATGGGTTTTAATCAAGCCCATGCTTATTCCAATCTTAATTTGCATCTGCACTTATGCTGTAACTTCATTTGTAGGAAGTTTAGTTGCATATATGTTTATTTCTGCGGAACTCCAATGTATTTTTGGTTTTGTGTTGATAGTAGTTGGAAGCATTTATGCTACCTTATTTGTTGAGAAATATATTAAGAGGAAAAAAATATTTGAGATGAATTCATTTTCTATTAGTATTGTAGGTATTTTAGTTGGTTTCTTTGGTGGTATGTTTGGAATCGGTGCAGGAATTCTATTAGTTCCAATATTCACTTCATTTTTTGGATTAGAACAGAATGTAGCAAGAGCGATGTCATTAACAATCCTTCTTCCACCAGTTAGTTTAGGGGCTGTTGTTAAGTATGGTCTTATGGAAGGAGATATAAATTGGACCGTAGCTGCAATTCTCTTGATTTCTTATATAGTTCTGAATGGATTAGGCGCCTCCTTTGGTGATAAACAGAATCCTGATTCTTTGAAGAGAATATTAGGAATTCTTCTTGTTTTGTCAGGCATTATGTCAATATATGTAGCTAGCCATATAGCATAAATAAGTGCATATCAAAGCATATCCACAACTGTTAGTAATCTCCTCTTTTTAAATCGTGTAGGAGGACAACCGGTTCGAAATATTCGCTAGTGTGCTAATTTTCGTGACCTAACATGTTTTTCATTTTTTGTGTTATTTTACCTGAATTCAAATTGACTAGACACCACTTGAGTTTCTTTTTATTCTTGATTTTTACCACATATGTAGTACCATCAAAAAAGAGGAAATTTTTATGGGAAAAGATACAAGGCCACATCGATCAAAACTATTATATATTATAACATCAACAGTAACCTACCGCCTTCCAACAAGCTAGATAGAAGAACGGTCACAGAACAGGTGTATCAATGAAAGATCGAACACGCTCACTGGCAAGCATCATCGGCATGGGACTCCTCATCCTGACAGTCCTCACCACAGGATGCACACAGAAAGACGATGCCCGAAGCATCGGCATGGCTGTTGAGTTCAATGACCATGCCGCATGTGCGTATGTGGCAAAGGAGAACAACTGGTACGAAGATGAAGGGATCAATCTGACGACTTATGAGAGCTATGCCACAGGAATGCAGCTTACCAGTGCGCTTGCAAGAGGTGATATCCAGATCGCTTATATCTGTCTATCTCCGGCTATTCTGGCATATTCAAGGGGCGTTCCACTAGTAATCGTTGCAGGATCACATAAACACGGCTATGGCCTGGTCGCCAGTCCTGGTATCACAAATATCTCTGATCTGAATGGTGCAACCATAGGATGCGTGCGAGAAGGCGGCATGGTGGATATCCTGTTAAACCGCATGATCAGGGAATATGATCTCAAGGATGTCCGGATCCAGCGTATGGAACCCTTAAAACAGGTCATTGCCCTGGAAACCGGCAGGATCGATGCAGCATTTTTGCCAGAGCACCATGCAACTGCTGCCGAGTCCAACGGCTTTCACATGCTTATCACAAGCCATGAACTGTGGGATGATGTGCAGGGCAGTGTCCTGATCGTTAAGCGAGAACTTATTGAAGACGATCCCGAAACCGTAAGAAAACTGGTTCAGGTTACACAGAAGGCAACTGACCGGATAAATGATGATCCGGATGAAGCGGCTGCAGTCCTTGCTGAAGAACTGGACACCGAACCTGAGATTATTAAAAAATCGATGAGCCGGCTGAATTACACTACCCAAATCGACGCAGAGTCTGTCCAGGAGATGATCGACTTCATGGTTGAACTTGGGTATATCGAGGAGGGTATGAGAGCCGAGGATATGCTGGATACTACATTCCTGGGGGAAGATGTATGAGGACCAAAAATATGAGACTTTTTACTACCTTTGGGAACGGTTCTAAAAGAAATAATCTTCTTTACCATGACCAATTTATCTGGAATAAAATAAAAAGTCTTCGAAATATACTGGATGGACTTATCCCGATCATCATATTTATCCTGATATGGGAGAGCATTGTCAGGCTGCATATTGTTCCCGAATATATCTTCCCTTCATTCTCTGCTGTGATGAGGGAATTCTACCACCTGACAGTTAATGGGGTCCTGCTGAATAATCTTGCAAGCAGCCTGTTCAGGGTACTGGCAGGATTTCTGCTTGGTTCTATGGCTGGTATTATGATGGGGACAGTGATGGGATGTAAGGAGATCATGAACAGGTCGTTTAACCCGATATTCAGTTTGCTCTATCCAATACCAACGCTTGGCTGGGCACCGCTGTTGATGATCTGGATAGGGATCAATGAGATGCTGCCCATCATATTGATATTCCTGTGTTCCTTCTTTCCTGTGCTCTATAACACGATCACAGGCATCAGGAGTGTTGATAGTGATGTCATCAAAGCGGCAAGTACCCTGGGTGCATCAGATCGAAAGATACTGACCAGTATTATCCTGCCGCTTGCCGTGCCAAACATCTTTACAGGGCTTAGACTTGAGGCCGGTATGGCCTGGCGGGTTGTGATAGCAGCTGAGATGGTTGCGATCCCGACAGGCATCGGCGCACTGCTGATACGCTCGGAGAGTCTGCTTAGGGTGGATATTATCATCGTCTGCTTGATGGTGCTTTCGGTAATGTGCCTGGTCTTTGAGCGGTTCTTCCAGTATGTCGAAACTAAAATGACAAAAGAATGGAGGTAGATGATGCCGGATATTGAATTGAAGAATATCAGGAATTATGTATTCAATGGCCTGAACATGGAGATATTTGATAAGGAGCTGCTGGTGGTTATCGGTCAAAACGGAGCGGGAAAGTCAACACTGCTCAATATCATTGCCGGGCTTGTGGAGTATGAAGGTAGCGTGCTCTTTGACGGGGTTTCGGTCAACAGGATGTTAACCGATAAGCGGCGGGTTGGTTATCTATTCCAGAATCTTGCACTGTTTCCGCATCTTGATGTTGCATCCAATATAGGATATGGACCGGCAGTGAACGGCATCGGAAAGAAAAATATTGAACAGAGGGTGGATGAATTGCTCAGGTTGATGAAGATCGAGCATCTGAGAGACCGCTATATGAAGAATTTGAGCGGTGGTGAGCGCCAGAGGGTGGCTCTGGCACGCTCACTTGCCGTATCGCCGCAGGTGCTGCTCCTTGATGAGCCATTCAGCAGTCTGGACACTGGAATGTGCAGCTGCATCAGGCAGGAGATCAAGAAGATACACAAGGGGCTTGGGATTACAACTGTGCTTGTTACACATGATATGGCTGAGGCTAAAGAGATGGGGGACAGGATAGTGACTATGAATGGTGGAGAGGTCCATGAGGTGGCTGATCTTCAGCCTGAACACGGATGGAGCGGTTGTGCCATTGATTGTCACTGCAAGAGGTGAGATGGATGTACAGAGAAATAAAGGATAGATTCGAGAAGATTGTAGCAGAGCATAACCTGTTAGATGAGACTGTGACGATCAGGGCAAAGCCCCTGACTCCTGAAGAAGCGATAGGAAATCCGGAAAGTGAGGACTTTCCGATACTAAAAGGGCATGAGCGGTTGATGCAGGCAGAGTTTAAAGGCAGCTTTGGCCAGGCATTCACAGATATGCATGGCGACTTCGAAGGAACACTTCAGGACGTTCTCTATATGGAACTCAATAACAACTTCAGGAGGGCAATTTTCATTTCAACCCTGAATGCAGTGATGCGAAATCTCGGTCTGATAGAGGGAAGTGTTCACTGCAAGGATCGCGGTCCCGAGGAGTGTGGTCAGGATCTGGTTGAGTTTCTTGAGGGATGCAAAATATCAAGGATAGCACTGGTAGGATTCCAACCGGTACATGCACGATGTTGCTCCCAATCTCACGAACTTAAGATATTGGACTTGGATAAGGAGAATATTGGGAAAGAGAAATTTGGTGTTGTCGTGCTGGATGGTGACAAGCATGCCAAAGAGGTGCTGAAATGGTGCGATCTGGCACTTGTCACAGGAACTACAGTTGTAAACGGGAGCATCGAACAGATACTTGAGATGGCAGGAGAGAAAGTGGTGTTCTATGGCATCAGTATAGCAGGAGTTGCACAGTTGTTTGATCTTAACAGATTCTGTCCAAAATCGACATGATGAAGTAAAAACAAGAAAATCCTCACTTCGGTCGGATTAACTTGAGTACACAATCTTATAGATTATAGGGGCTGTCCAGTAATTTAAAATAAAGAAAATGGAAATTTCAGACAGGATAAACAAGATTGACAGGATGCAATCCAATCCTGTAAATCCTGTAAATCCTGTCAAAAGATTTGATTCAAACTAAGAAAATTACCTATATCGATATCAAAATGCGTTTATAATTTCCGACACGTCAAAGAAAAAGGAGACGGATTGGAGCTTTAAACCGAAAAATAAACAAGAGATTTGCTATTGACAGTAATTGTTGGACTGCCTCTGTATACTACTAAAAATTAGGAATCAATCAATGAGGAATTTATATGACTTTAGTAATTGATGCCCATAACCATCTGGGCGGACCTGATAAAGGCGACGGCATGAGCCAGAGTGCAGGTGATATCATTGCAAAAATGGATGGCAGCGGCATAGATAAGGCTGTGGTGTTCCCATTCAATGATAAGGACCCAGGGATTTCATTTTCCAGAAGTAATGACCAGGTCTATAGTGATGTGGCCGGTAATCCTGACAGGCTGATAGGATTTGGACGCCTTGACCCCAACCAGGGGGAGCAGGCAATGGCAGAGGCCCGACGCTGTGTTGTAGAACTGGGGTTATCAGGAATTAAACTGCATCCCCAAGCCCAGAAGTTTGCTATTGACAGTGCGATTGTGTACAGGATCGCAGGATGGGTGGCGGACGTGCGGCCTGACATTCCCATAATTTTCGACAACGGCAAGCCGGCATCGCCTAATCAGCTCATCGGCGACCTGGCAAAGACTTTCCCTGATGTTACGTTCATTCTGGCACACATGCGGGGCGGCGACTTCATTGAAGTGACCGCAGCCCATGATAATATATTTATCCAGACCACAGGGGTGCCGCAGGTAGAAGTGGTGCAGCAGTGCGTGGATGAACTGGGAGCTGACAGGGTTATGATGGGGTCGGATTCACCATATCATTCCATGGAGGACGAGGTAAAGAAGGTGGAAGCGCTGCAGTTGTCCGAAGCTGAGAAGTTAATG
>Ga0255457_1058_pt1 | contig 17961 bp, 17 predicted proteins | sample ANMaggQBNCT02L10_FD_182650 | JGI IMG/M metagenome (GOLD analysis project Ga0255457, IMG submission 182650) | Sediment cell enrichment communities from methane seep in Santa Monica Basin, California, United Staets - ANME aggregate JGI... | ecosystem: Environmental > Aquatic > Marine > Cold seeps >...
GATCAGGCGAATTTGTTATATCTGAGCGAATCCGTACTGACTGATTTCGAGGTAGAATATTCGGTCTATAAGATGGAAAGTCCCGAAGCTGCCAGGGAAGTCCTCAATTATTATACTACTGAGAAGGGGTGGAATACTTTACAGAAATCGTATGGAAATCTAACCTTCTGGATATGGCAAGGTTATCTCGAAGGTAATGGCAGGCCGTATGGAATGTATATCTTTTGGGACAGCATCAGCAGTGGAGCATATCTACCAATCGAAAGGCAAGGTACGAGTTATATAGCACAGGCTAACGCCGACCTGCTCTGTCTGCATGGAGAAACTGTACACGATGAATATTTCATTATGGTAGATGTACATGCGCCTTCAGGGAAAGTAAATCAAGTTTCTGAACAGATGTTCACTGAGGCTGCTTCACTGATTGCCTCGTAAGCGGGGAATAACATGGACATAACCCCGGGCCTTGCTACATTCGGACTTATCGCATTGGCAGAGATGGGCGATAAGACCCAGTTGATAGCAATAGCACTATCTGCCAGATATTCCAGGACACATGTGTTTGCAGGTTTGATGGCTGCTTTTATAGTCTTAACCGCGCTGGCAGTGGGTGTGGGCGAAGTGGTAGTTGCCTTTATCGGGCCTGAGGTTATCGGGATTGTAGCAGGCTTGCTGTTCATTTTGTTCGGGATAATAACCATCATGATGGATGACGATGATGATAATAGCTATGTGAAAAAGTCTGGAGCCCGCAGTGCTTTCATGACTGCATTTAGTCTAATAGCGCTTGCAGAGCTGGGTGATAAGACCGAGCTTGCTGTCATAGCACTTTCGGCCCAGTACCATGCCCAGATCATGGTGTTTTTGGGTGCAGTGCTGGGGCTGGGGCTGGTAAGTGCGCTGGGTGTTGCTATTGGGGGGAAGTTGCAGACGATGGTGTCCATGAAGAAATTGAGGATTGGATCCGGTATTTTGTTTTTGGCGTTTGGGGTATTGTTCCTGCTGGGTGTATGATCTGGGCACAGAACCAAAATTTGACAGTTATTATTCTTACAGAGAGAGCATTCAATTTATCGAGTTCATCACAATCTCATTTCATTATCGGTTTTTTTGATATAGATTTGACAATTATTTTCGTTCCTTTAATGCTGGCAGCCCTTGGACTCCTAAATATTAATCTTAAAAAATGATTAATATTTCACAGTCAAACAGAGAACAATATCAAATGTGGTTCAATACCCACCATGATTATCATAAGCATCATTACAAAAATTTTTGAAGGACCGACAAATATATATGTGGTAATGATTAATAATTATGATGGAAAAGTTAGAAATAAATATTCGATTTGGGAGTTCCCTACTCTCCAACATATGTTCAAAATAATTCATGAGCGGGTTGGGGAGTGGGGGTTAGTTTATAAAAAATGTAAACCCGCTCAAATTAAGAATATAATTAATAGTATATTAAGTTAACTATATTATGTTAGAGACTTTTTATTATTTTCTGGTTACACTTATTAATCAATTCTGTTAACCGCGGATGAACGCAGATAAACGCGGACACTGCATGCGAAATCTGCGTTCATTTGCGTTCATCTGCGGTTCGTTATAATTCAAAAGACCAGAAGAAATTAAAAAGTATCGATAAATTTATCTCAGAAAATTTCAGAGGTTCCACGTTGATGCACATGTTTTTTGCCTTTAATTCAGTTATAGGCATGCAATTTAAAGAGGATAACAGAATCTGCAAGTATTCTCTACTATCATAAATCCTCTTTCCAGAGATCTGGATTATATGGGCCTGATTTCCATTCCAATTCATACAATATAGGAGAAATATTTGTAATCAAAGAAAACATCCCATTCTGCATATATTGACAGAATTTGTCATAAGTCATTTTTTGCAGAGTTGGCCAATTAAATAATACTTTTTCAACTAAGGTTTCTTTACTATCGAATGATGGCCTTAAGCGGTCTCTATGAGCCACTTTGTTTCTTAAGTCCTCCAATAGAGTTCCCCAGTGATTAAGTTCAAATGATTGCCCGTTATTAGTTCCAAAAACTTTAGATTGAAAATATTTTTTCACCCCTTGTGCCTTCCCACCAAAAGGCGATTTTTGAATTTTGTCCATCTTATTATAGAAGTCACTCCTGCTCATTGAAATAGGAGTTCCAGGTTCTAAGAACAAATATATATAAAGCCTATAAATTTCAATAAACGACATACTTTGGAATAGAAAGCCTTCTAAAATAAATGAACTTAAAAGTAGTTCATTATCAGAGCATTCAGATTGATCCAGACTATTATAGAGAGCAAAGAATATTTCATTTCGTTTATTGAGACTCAATGCCCACAATTGTTCAAGACTAAAATTTGCCAAGTAAAACTTATAGCAAACAGTTTTGAGATAGTATCTTAACTGCTTTAGATCTTTTTGGGTATAAAAATCTGGATTCCTTTGGAAGTAGATTTCCTGCATATCCATTAATTTTTTAGAAGGGATTTCCGCATTTTTCTTCGTTTCATTAAGAAGCGTTTGTAGTTCTTTGATAGCAGTTTGCCCCTGCATTTGATATTGACCTCCAATTTAGGTTATTAGTTATAATAATCTGAGAATTAATCTGCTGAAAACACATTCGCTTACAGAAAAATATACTGATTAATTCCTTTTCATAATACTTAAGGCAATTTTCGATTAATTTCATCAATCTTTGTAGATAAATCCTCTATTCTTTCTAATATCAACTGATTGGGGTCAGTTTTATCAGATTTTTCATTTTCTAAATCTTTTTCAACAAAATAAGATGCGATATTTGCGGTCAATAGTGATACAAAACCTATTCCAATGACCATTACTAATACTGCAAATATTCTTCCCATATTAGTTTCAGGATATGTGTCTCCATAACCAACTGTTGTAACTGTTGTAATAGCCCACCACAAACCATATGAAAAATCTCTCTGTTCCAACCAACTAAAAGCAATACTCGATGCGATAATAAGAAATACTGTGATTATTGTCACATAGTGTAATGAATTTTTTTCAAATACACCTAAAATTGGCTTAATCCCTCTCTTTAAAGCAATTAAAATTCTAAGACTTCTAAATGCTCTTAATATTCTCAAAGCCCTAATTGAAGCAAAACCTTGCGGTGCTATTAGTGGTGGAGACAACAATAAAATTAGTAGATTTAACCAACTTCTTTTAGTATAAGTAAGTTTGTCATTGTATAGACTTACTAAAATTATATATTCAAAAAGAAAAGCGAACCAAATAATGTCATCTATGATAGTTGCAATAGACACTATTTGTGCATTTGTTGATAATATTTCAAGTTCAATAAACACAATAGGAATTATTATAATAGCGAGAACAATCATTGGTGTTTCTATTATTCTCTCCAATTTCTGTGCAAATTCATCTTTATTTATCATAATTTCACAATTTAAAATTGAAACATAATTACCTCAATTCATCTCCCATTTTACACATTAAATATTTGATTAAAAGATTTTAATACACATAAATATCTGCTTAAAGTGGAGTGAAAGAAATATTGTGACATTACATAATATCAAATCAAATTATGGGATTATAAAAAGAGTTTTCAGCAGAATTGGCAAACTTCTTTGTAAAGTTCAGGGCAGCAAGAGGATGCTTATGGATTTTGTATTTTTATCTGTTTATTAAATTTACTAAACTCCCATTTGACCAAAAGATTCCTAAGCCTACCGTAATTCACTTCACTTATCAATATTCCTCTTCGTTTAAAATGTTAATGTATTCTTTAACAAAGGTGACTTTTTAATTTATTCTGGATAAATGGATCATGGCAAAAAAGATTAAACGCTGAGGACGCAGAGGGTCGTTATTTTACTCTGCGTTCCTTTGCGCTCTCTGCGGTTTTTCGAATCGTCATAAAAAATAATAAAAAGTCTCTAACAAAGTACCACAACAATTACTCCCAGAAATCTTTATCCTGCCCCGGCCCAAAATTACCCTTATGCTTACCTTCATCGGCATCGGCCTCTATGACGAAAAAGACATATCTGTCAAGGGCCTGGAAGCCATCCGCCATGCAGATCGTGTATATGCTGAATTCTACACCTCGGCCCTCATGGGTACCACCATCAAGGAAATGGAAGCCCTCTATGGCAGGGAAATAACCGTACTGGACCGTGAGGATGTAGAACAGCAGCCCGAATGGCTGCAACGTGCCCTGACCGAAAAAGTAGTATTCCTCACAGGCGGTGATGCCATGGTCAGCACCACCCACGTAGACCTGCGCATGCGGGCTCATGAACTGGGTATTGAGACCTCTGTCATCCACGGCTCGTCCATTCTCGGCGCCGTACCAGGCCTTACAGGCTTGCAAAATTACCGTTTCGGCAAATCCACCACAGTCCCGCATCCTTACACCCATAAAGACAGGACCATCATCTCTCATACCCCCTACGATACCATCAGGTCAAACCTGGATGGTGGCATGCACACCCTGGTCTTCCTTGATATCGACCCGGAAAAAGGATACATGACCATCAACCGGGGCTGTGAACTCCTGATGGAAGTGGATTCACAGCAAGGCAAACCGGACCTGGAACAGCGCTTAACCGTAGGTGTGGCAAGGGCCGGCTCCCCATCACCTGTAGTCGTAGCCCGGCCCTTAGTTGAACTGGCACATTACGACTTCGGCGGCCCCCTGCACATACTTGTGGTGCCGGCAGACCTTCATTTCATGGAAGCCGAAGCCCTGGTTAAACTTGCAGGTGCACCGGAAAAGATACTGGATATGGTTAAATAAAATAAAATAAAATGCAGGCGATTTGTTTTTTGGATCACCCCAACATTAAGTGAGTAAATATTAGACGGGATTTACAGGATTTACAGGATGGTGTGAGCCACTTCCATATCCTGTGAATCCAGTTAATCCTGTCCATTGATTCAGGCAATGCGATTCCATGTTTAATGATATATCTTGAATAGTGATGTTACCCACACAATGTTAAAGAGAACCTGTTTTTTGATTCAGGTCACGTCTACAGTTTAACCTGACCTTCACCTGGCAAGGGCACCTCAGAAAAATCCTCAGTCCCTGATTCTTTTAAGTCCCTGCTGTTATACTCATGTTCCATTATGCCTTCCTTGAGGATGATCACATAATCGGCAGAATTCTTCAGGGCAACAGACAGCCCGGGCTCGGCACCGAATAATATCGTCTCCTTGCCGTGCTCATTGGCCTTTGACAAAAGGGGTTTGAAATCCGCATCCCTTGTCACCAGTGCAATGGTATCGATCACCGGACTGAACACCAGTTCCATGCCTTCTACAGCCAGCCTTACATCTACATCACTGGTACAAATGATCGGTTCAAAACCCTGTGTCTCAATTGCTTCCACCAGTTTATCAGATGCATACTGGTTCAAAAATACCCTGCCAATCTTGATACTACCATAATCCTTTAAAACATCCCGTATCTCTTCCAGATTGGTCTGGAACTCTTTTCTTAGCATATTCGGTCCATCTACGAGCAGGGCAATCTTACGCCGCCCTTTCTCCTTCTTGGAACCAAGATAATTGCGAATTGATTCAAAACCACTTTTCATAGGCTTCATTTCTAATCCCCTAATAAACTATATATTGGATATATGTGCTAATAAACTTGATAATTGAAAGGAATCTACACTATTGTAAATAAGTTTCGATTTTATTTCATTGTTTTTTCAGGTCAAAAACCCATCGACTTACTCCTGGTGCCACATTACCACACCTGCGATAAAAGACCACATCAAACCCATTGTCCTGGTACTCTTCCAACAGTTCCTGAATCTGGTACTGTTTTTTGAAGGTATAAAAATGCACTATTCCTCCCTGTTCCACGAGTCCGGATATCTCATACAGGAAACGGTCCATTCCGTAAGGAATAGGAAGTACAGCCCTGTGGAAACTGCCCCTGACCATATTGTGAATATGGGATGCATCTCCGCATATGATGGATACGTTCGTATCGACCCGGTTCAACCTCACATTCTCTGCCAGCCACTTACACGCCTTTTTGTTCTTTTCAACAGCCACAACACACGCACCCCTTGAGGCGGCGCTCACAACATAGGGACCCACACCGCAAAATGGTACTAATATATGCTCACCGCCCCTTATCTGGGATGCTATCCTGAAACGTTCGTAAGAAAGATGTGGGTTAAAAAATACCTCATTTACATCTAACCGGTAGCGAAACCCGTATTCCCTGTGCTCGGTCCTGGTAGTAGTACCTGATAGTATCTCATATCTTCCCACCCTGTCCTCCCCTTCCAGCATGGATACTTTGTTAAGCACTGTGCTGATGTTGCCGTGTTTTGAGATAATTGCCTGTGCTATTTGTGCTTTATATTCATCCAGTCCTGGCGGTATATAGATAACGGCTATATTGCCGATGATATCAAAACTGTTGGGCACCAGGTGTAACAACAGTTCGGGTACCATGCATTCCATGCGGGTTTTCAGGGTCATTTAACTTGTTCTATACTTTGGCGGTCAATTATAGTCAAAAACCAAACAATTCAAACTATCTTTGCGGACTTTGCGCTCTTTGCGGTGACCAAAATCATACACCGCAAAGGACACTCACCTCCTATGGAGTTGAGTGCCTCCTACGCCCGTAGGGCGTGCAGGTCGCAAAGAGCGCAAAGTGTTCAGGATATATGTCAAAAATATTATGTTCTTGACTATATATTAGCTTGCATCCAAATGATTTTATTATAACAAAACATCAGGTAGTTCGATGAAATTATCTGACGATATACGCGCTCAATTGAAATTTGATGATAAAGGGCTTATTACTGCCATAGCCCAGGATCATGAGACGAACGAAATACTGATGCTGGCTTTCATGAACCTTGAGGCCCTGGAAAAGACAGTCGATACAGGGAAGGCTCACTACTTCAGCCGCAGCCGGGGCAAGCTCTGGCTCAAAGGTGAAAGTTCCGGTCATGTGCAGCTCGTACACGATATGTACATTGACTGCGATGCCGATGCTGTACTGATGAAGATTGAACAGTTGGGCGGCGGTGCGTGTCATATGGGATACAGGTCATGTTTCTATCGCACGCTTGAAGGCGATGTGGTAAGCGAGAAGGTCTTTGATCCCGAAGACGTATATTAGTCCAGGAAGATGGGGGTGGGGATATGAAACTGGTACTTGACACAAGCGTGATCATTGGAGGGCGCATCACTTCCCTAATCGATGCAGGGGAATATAGGGATTCTACGATAATCGTGCCCGAGGCTGTGGTGGCCGAGATAGAATCGCAGGCAAACCGGCATCGTGAGTCCGGGTATAATGGACTTGAGGAACTGGGCCGGTTGCGTGAGATGGCAAATCTCGGCCTGATCGAACTCGAATTTGCAGGAAAGCGGCCGGGTCCGGCACAGGTGGAACTGGCAAGAACAGGAGAGATCGATGCCATGATACGCCACGTTGCACTTGACTGCGGTGCCACCTTCATGACAGGGGATCGGGTGCAGTCCATGATCGCTGATGCCAGGGGCCTGGAAGTGATATTCCTGCCTCCGGGGAAAACTGAGGCTAAAGCTACTGGCATAGAGGAATTCTTTACACCCGACACAATGTCAGTACATCTCAAGGACGGTGTGGAGCCACTTGCTAAAAAGGGTTCAATCAAGGATATCCAGCTCGTCAGGATAGGCGAAACTCCCAGCACTGAGAACGAGCTCAGGTTAATGGCCAGGGAACTTATCGAAAGGACAAGGAGGGACCCTGAGAGCTTCGTGGAGATGGAATACGACGGTGCGACAGTGCTCCAGCTTGGGAACATGAGGATCGCAATCGCCTCCCCGCCCTTCTCAGACGGCATGGAGATCACTGCGGTGCGACCGGTAGCATTTGTGTCCATGGACGATTACAGGATGGCAGGGGAACTAAAGCAGCGACTGGCAGGCCAGCAGCGGGGTGTACTTATAGCAGGTCCGCCAGGGGCTGGAAAATCCACATTCGCCGCAGGGGTGGCAGAGTTCCTCCAAAGCTGTAATAAGATCGTCAAGACAATGGAATCACCCAGGGACCTGTCGGTAGAAGATGCGATCACCCAGTATTCGCCTCTGGAAGGGAGTATGGAGAAGACAGCAGATCTGCTGCTGCTTGTCAGGCCTGATTATACTATTTACGACGAGTTGCGCAAGACCACGGATTTCCAGGTGTTCGCTGATATGAGGCTGGCCGGTGTGGGCATGGTGGGTGTGGTTCATGCCAACAGGCCAGTGGATGCTATCCAGAGGCTTATCGGCAGGGTGGACCTGGGTATGATACCACAGGTAGTGGATACGGTGATATTCATTGACAGAGGGGGAGTGGCCAGTGTGCAGGATATCAAGTTCACTGTTAAAGTGCCTCATGGTATGACCGAATCCGACCTGGCTCGCCCTGTGATAGCAGTGACTGACTTTGAGAGCGGCAGGACCGAGTTCGAGATATATACATACGGTGAACAGGTAGTGGTAATGCCCACTGCCGGAACCGGGGAGGCTGTCCCCTCAGCATGGGGACTGGCTGCCGAACGTATACGCGACGAGTTTCGCCGTAAGGTGAACGGGCCTGTTAAGGTTGAATTGAGCGGGGATAACAGGGCCACCTTGTGGGTGAATGATATTGACATCCCTGAAGTGATCGGCAAGGGTGGCAGGAACATCGAGACGATGGAAAAAAGACTTGGCATCCATATAGATGTTAGACCCCTGGACAGCGCCCAGGTGTCAAAAGTGGGGGAACCAGGAAAGATAATGGTTCCTGAAATCTCATTGAAGAAGAAACACATTATATTAAAATCGTCTGGAGTGCCAGGGGAGAATGTGGAAGTGATGGTGGGGGGAGATACTATTTTTACTGCTACTGTGGGGCGAAAAGGTGATATCAGGATTGTCAAGGATTCTGATATTGGTGGCCGGTTACAGGAAGCATTGCGCAATAATTTGAAAATCAGCATCCAATACTCATCTGATAATTGAAAAAATATATATATAATAACTGTAATATAATTGGTTGGTATTATGATGAATTATTGTATGGAATGTGAAGGAAAAATGAACAGGTTCAGGTATCCTATATTGAAACGGGTTGACCATCTGGGCAGAAAACTCTTTATTTACAAATGTGTTGAATGCGGACATGAAGAACAGCATGCAGAATAATGTTGTATTTTTGTTCTAAACCATCACTGGTATTGTAATAGTTATTTATTATCAGAATACTGTATAGACCTCTTCGTGGGGATGGACAATGACTCCATTTTTGGTAATATCGTAGGGATGGATCTTTTTGCTGTGGTCAGAGCCGCGCATCTTAAATATTTCAAGGCTGCGCACCCTTACATTTTCCATCCTTTTATAATACAGGGCAATAGTCCCCTCGGTCACGAAGTTCTCTACTCCGAAACGGCTGGGATGATCATCATCCACAACCTCGGATGTCATTATTGAAGTCAGGCCCAGTATCTCAAGGGTGGTGGAAAGTTTCAATAGTTCCACACGTATCTTGGCCGGGTCTTGCAGATAGAATCCAATGGATGTGGTTGAATCTATTACTGCCCGTCTGGCATCGATCTCTTCCTGGATCATAATGATCTGGTCCATCATGGAACGCATGTCAAAGGGTCGTACATCAACGTATTTTTCCTGTGATGGGATGCCGATCTTGGTGGACGCCGCATCAATAATGGCAAGTTTTCCATCATCTTCCAGGGCCTTCAGGTCCCAGCCGAATGCTTTTGCATTGTCCCTGATATGTTCTGGCCGCTCCTCTGTTGCTACTATGATGCCGTTCTCATTATATTTGGTGATGCCGTTGTAAATGAATTGAAGCGCAAGAATTGATTTTCCAGCCCCAGAGGTTCCTGATACCAAGTATGTATGGTCCCTTAACAGGCCGCCATTACAAAGCTCATCAAAACCTTCTATCCCAGTTGGAACGCGATCCAATCCATCATTAATATCGTCAGTATTTCCTTCCATTATGATTCATCCGTTGATTTGATAATTATATAATAACACTAACTACATATAAATTCATTATCACTATGGTAATATCTTTATTTATCCCATGTATCATAAATCTTAGTATGCATTAAAATCAATTGCGAATATCGAGATATGAACGCAAGATGTGAATCATGATTATTTCTATGTGTGAGCTGTCTTGAAAAATATATTTAGACACTTATACTAACATTTATATCGTATAATATCAAACTTTGTACCCTATGGATAATACAATAGTCAAGTCTTCTGGTGAAACGGGTTTTGTAAATACCCCGGATACACAGGACGATGACATACAATCATTGATTAAAAAGATCGAGCAACTTGATGAGCAGAACGACCAGCTTCAGAAACGACTGCTTGATGCTGCTGTAGCCAACAGCAATTATCTGCAGACCATACAGAAACTAAAAGAACAGGTAAACCAGCTGAAACTACCACCCCTGTTCATTGCATCAATAATGGAAGTTATCAATAATATGGCACTGCTGCGCCAGCATGGCAGCAACCAGGAAGTTATCACCCGCATCCCGCCTGAAATGGCAGATGAACTAAAAGCCGGTATGAGGGTTGCGGTGAATAACAATTTTGTGATCGTGAACTTACTGGCAAAGCCAGCTGACCTAAGGGCCAGGGTCATGGAACTGATCGAGGCACCCAATGTGGATTACAGTTCCATAGGCGGGCTTGACCAGCAGATCCAGGAAGTAGTGGAAACAATTGAACTCCCGCTAACTGATCCGGACCTGTTCAGGGATGTGGGCGTGGAACCACCAACAGGTGTACTTTTATACGGGCCGCCCGGCAGCGGTAAGACGCTAATTGCCAAGGCGGTGGCCAGCCGGGCCAATGCCACATTCCTCAGGATGTCAGGTTCTGAACTTGTCCAGAAATACGTAGGAGAAGGTGCAAGGCTGGTACGTGATGTGTTCCAGATGGCAAGGGAGAAGGCACCATGTATTATTTTCATAGACGAGATCGATGCCGTGGGCGGGCACAGGACACACGACGGCACCACTGGGTCAGCCGAGGTAAACAGGACCATGGTACAACTCCTGTCCGAACTGGACGGTTTTGAGGAGCGGGGTGAAGTGAAAATAATTGCGGCTACCAATCGTATTGACCTGCTGGACCCTGCCCTGCTGCGGCCGGGACGGTTCGACAGGATCATCGAGATACCTATGCCAGACGAAAAAGGCAGGCTGGAAATATTCAAGATACATACCAGGAACATGGCCCTGGACAATGATGTTGACCTTGACAAGATGGTGAAGATGACCACCGATTTGAGCGGTGCTGACATAAAGGCCATCGTCACAGAAGCGGGCATGTTCGTGATACGCAGGCGGGACAGGACTATCAAGATGAATGATTTTATTGATGCCTACCACAAGGTAATCATTGAAGAGCATGAAGAAATCCCGGAAGGCATGTTCGCCTAAGTCCAATAATTAAAATTGTTATGACTGAATTGCTAACATCGGATGAAGGGCAGATTGCCCTGGAACTGGCACGTACGGCCATTGAGGAATACCTGGGCAGTGGTGAGGTGAAAAAGCCCGAAAGTCTCCCATCGGTATTCCAGAATAACAGGGGCGTATTCGTCACTTTAAATAACAGGTCCGGCTCCGTTAAAGAACTGCGTGGATGTATTGGCAGGCCCTACCCGGTTATGCCGCTGGGTGAAGCAATTGTGATCTCTGCCATTAATGCTGCTACAGAAGACCCCAGGTTCATGCCTGTAACTCTTAATGAACTGGAGAATCTGGAGATCGAGGTCACAGTGCTTACTATGCCGCAGCAACTGGAAGCAAGACCTGAAGAACTGCCAGGTAAGATTGAAGTGGGCAGGCATGGACTGATCGTGCAAAAGGGGCCGTACTCCGGACTATTGCTGCCCCAGGTGGCTGTGGAAAATGATTTTGATGCAGAGGAGTTCCTGGGCCAGACCTGCATGAAGGCGGGGCTGTTCCCTGATGCATGGTTAGAGTCTGATACTGAGGTATTTGCCTTTGAAGGGCAGATATTTCATTAGTGACAATAAAAGTGCAAGTTATCGAACATTTTACATAGTTACATAGATCATTTTAGTACTGTAATACCAGGAAAAGGAAGTAAAATATAATGGAATTTTGCCCTAAATGTAAAAGTATGATGATGCCCTCCGGCGGCATGATGAAATGCCGGAAATGCGGTTTTGAGAAAGAGAAGACCAAAAAGATCATTGAAAAAAAGGAATTCAAGGAAAGAGAGGTCACGGTCCTGGAGGGCGATGAGGCGGCAGGACTTCCTACTACGAAGGTCAAATGTGAGGAATGCGGTAACAAGACTGCTTACTGGTGGCTAAGGCAGCTAAGGTCGGCAGATGAGAGTGAGACCAGGTTCTTCAGGTGCACCAAATGCGGCCGGACCTGGAGAGAGTACGACTAATAGTTACTCACTTGTCCCAACAGTTATCCACACACTCTAACAGTTACCCACATATTCCAATAGCTACCCACATATCCCCTCAAGGTCATCCAGGAACTCATCCATCGCACCTTCAGTAAGGTGCGGCATTAATACCAGTCTCATTCCCACCGGGTCGCGTGTTATTGATGTGGACCAGCCTTTTTTTGCAAGAGACTGCCTTACAGCAGCAGTATCGCCAACGTCCAGTACCACCACGTTCATCACAGGTTCAACCAGCGACTCCACACCAAAACCCCTTGCACGCTCAACAAGCCGATGGGTCAGTCCCATGCAGTAATCTATCAGACGGCGGTATCCTTCCAAACCAAGATGCCTCATAACAGCATATGAGGCTGCTACCACTGCCCCGCTGCGGGTCCCGCTAAGGGAATGCTGGGTATCGATGGTCAGGTAATGCGTCCTGGTTTGCAGCCCTTTCAGGTGGGATGGGTCCCTGAACAGCAGTCCACCTGCCGGAATGGTGCACAGCCCCATCTTATGTGGGTCGGCTGTCATGGAAGATACTCCAGGCAACCTGAAATCAAAATCATATTCCCTGCCAAGGAAAGGGATCACAAAGGCCCCGAATGCCGCATCCACGTGCAGGAACAGTCCTCTCTCCACAGCTATATCCGAAAGTTCCCTGATGGGATCGATCTGCCCGAATTCGGTAGTACCTGCTATACCCACAATTGCAACTGTATTGTCATCAATCAGCGACTCCACTGACCCCGGGTCTACCCTGAAGCTGTTATCAAGTTCTGCCTTACGCAGTTCCACCTTCAAAAGGTCAGCTATTTTATCAAATGAGAAATGTGCTGACTCTGGCACCACAATATTAGGCTTTGTACTTATTCCCGAATTCCTTGCAGCCCGCATGGCCTGTATATTAGATTCGGTGCCGCCGGTAGTAATATAGCCATGTACTGAATGGTCGCCCAGCATACCACCCAGCATCCTGACCACCTTACATTCCAATTCATGAGTACCAGGGAACAAACCCGCATCACCCAGGTTGGTCTCGATGAACATTTCATGAGCGGCAACTGCGATCGGATGCGGTCGGGTGCACATGGCGCTTAACACCCGGTCATAGGATAGGTCCTTTGCCCTGAAACTTTCAAGCCTGTCCAGGATATCGTGTTTGGTCTCGCCCTTATCTCTCATATGTCGCAACTAAAGGTCAGTAGTATTGTTAAATTGTTCTATTCTGTATCAAGGTGCATCCTTGCCGATTCTTCCGCCCTGCGCATCAGGTCCTTCACCTGCAATCCTGTCTCCTGTGCGATGCGCCTGCAATCCTCGAATTCTGCAGAAATGTTAAGCACATTCCCTTTGTTGTCACACCCCACCTTCACCGGTACCTGGTATGGTCTGCCTGAGACCTGTATCTCTATATCCATCATCCTGCGCAGTGCAGTAAGCCTGTGCCTGACAGGGATTTGCCGCACACCCAGGCTTCCGGTCACTGCAATGATCTTATGCGCCAGCCTGTTCGTATCTTCAGACCTGCAGACCACCTTGATCAAAAATCCACTCCTTCCCTTCTTCATAGTGGCAGGTATCACCGAGACGTCCAGTGCACCGTCATCCATCAGTTCCTGTATAAGGTATCCCACTACCTCCCCGGTCACATCATCGACATTGGTCTCCAGCATCTCCACATGGTCAATCACCAGCCCGGTATCAAGTTCGCCCTGCACCAAGCGCAGCACATTGGGCATACCAGTCTCTTTCGAACCTGCCCCGTATCCAGTAACAGACGAGGTCATCCGGGGATATTCCGGGCAAGGTGAGCCATACTTCCCTGTCAGGTACGCCAGTATGGCGGCACCTGTCGGTGTAAGTAGTTCGTGCTCTACCGGCCCCCCGCGCCACACCAGGTTCGATGAATCCAGTATAAAAAGCGTTGCCGGGGCCGGTACCGGCAGCAGCCCGTGCGCAGTGTCAACATACCCGCCGCCCACAGAAACGGGCATGCACAATACCCTGGACCGGGACAGTCCCAGGTCATGGAACGCCGACACTGCACCCACAATATCAGCAACAGCATCCTGCTGCCCCATCTCATGCAGGTGCAGTTCATCCAGAGGTGTACCGTGTACCCTGGATTCGGCTTTGCCCATCAGTTCCAGTATGCCCAGCACGTCTAGTTCCACATGTACGGGCAGTCCGGCAGACTCTATTTGCTCTACCATCCGGGTGTATGTCTGTCTGGTATCAGAGTGCTGGACCACTTCCACTTTAATTGCTAATAACAGTCCTTGCTTCATTTCGTATATATTAACCGTGACGTCTGCTATCGATTCCATTGCCTCTTTAACCAATTTCTTATTGGCACCCAGGCCAAGCAGGCTCCCGATAAACATATCTCCTGATGCCCCTGAAAATGGGTCCAGTACCAGAACTCTTGATGTCATGTCCATATTGCTAACCAGATAGCTTTTATTGGAAAAATACTTATATGTACCCAATAAACACAGTTTATAAATTATTTTACATTAATAGGACGGAAAACAATTGGAGCCAATTCAACTTAAAGTCACAAAAGCTTATCCTCCTGATTCAGGAAAAGGCATTACCAGAATAGACCCCCATACCATCCAGAAACTTCATATCTCTATTGGCGACTTTGTTTTCCTTGAGGGTACAAAAACCACTGTTGCCAAGGTCTGGAGAGCAGATCAACATGACTGGGATACCAATACCATAAGGATCGACGGTTATACACGCCAGAATGCGGGTGTCGGACTGGGCGAGCAGGTATCAGTAACAAAAGCTGTACCAATGGATGCCGAAAAGATCGTCCTGGCACCCGCTGAAGGAGAAGGTATCCAGCTCGGTGGTTCGGCAGGTGCACTTGTTAAACGCCAGATATTAAAGCGGGTTCTTATGGAAGGTGACATAATACCGATTGTCAGTACTGTTGCCCAACCCATAGTAGGCCAGATGAAGACAGGTCATGCCATACGCCTTGTAGCAGTAGAAGTTGAACCGGAAGGTGCAGTCATAATCAAGGATACAACCGAGATCGAACTGCAGGAGAAGCCTGCCAATGGTTATGACATAAGGGCCAGTACAGGAATTACATATGAGGATCTGGGGGGCCTGGGCGAAGAGATCCAGCGCCTTCGTGAGTTGATAGAACTGCCCCTGAAACATCCTGAAGTGTTCACAAAACTTGGTATCAGTGCACCCCAGGGTGTTTTGATGCACGGACCGCCCGGTACTGGCAAGACCATGATAGCCAGGGCCGTGGCTAATGAAAGCGGTGCAAAATTCCATTCTATTGCAGGCCCGGAGATTATAAGTAAATATCATGGTGAGAGTGAAAAGAAACTCAGGGATATGTTTGAAGAAGCTGCCAGTGATGCGCCTGGTATAATATTCTTTGATGAACTGGACGCTATTGCAGGTAAGCGCTCAGATGTCACAAGTGAAGTGGAACGCAGGGTTGTTGCCCAGTTGCTTACCATGATGGATGGGATCGGTGAGAGGGGACAGGTGGTGGTTATAGGTGCTACTAACAGGGTCAATGCCATTGACCCTGCACTGCGCCGCCCTGGACGGTTTGACAGGGAAATAGAGATCGGTGTCCCTGACAGGGACGATCGTTTGGAGATCTTACAGATACACACAAGGGGTATGCCACTGGAAGATGATGTGGACCTTGAAAAACTGGCAGACCATACCATGGGGTTCGTGGGGGCCGACCTGGCAGCATTGTGCAAGGAATCGGCAATGAAAGGGTTGAGGCATTTTATACCGAAATTTAATCTTGACCAGGAGATACCCCCGGAACTGCTTGATGAAATCAAGATCACGGCAGAGGACTTTGATAATGCACTAAAGGATATCGAGCCCTCTGCCATGCGTGAGGTTATGGTCGAAATACCCACTGTGACCTGGAACCAGGTGGGCGGCTTAAAGCAGAGCCACCAGGAGATCACAGAAGCAATTGAATGGCCTCTTTCCAGACCTGACCGGTTCAGGGAGATGGGCATCCACCCGCCTAAAGGGGTGCTGCTTTACGGCCCTCCGGGAACCGGAAAGACGTTGATCGCCAAGGCCGTGGCCACAGAAACAAATGCCAATTTCATCAGTGTCCGGGGGCCGCAACTGCTGTCAAAATGGATGGGAGAAAGCGAGAAGGCCATCCGCGAGGTGTTCAGGAAAGCAAGACAGGTTGCACCGTGTATAATCTTCTTTGATGAGATAGATGCCCTGGCACCGATAAGGGGAATGGATGCCGGCAGCAAAGCACTGGAGCGGGTAGTGAACCAGCTTTTAATAGAGATGGATGGGCTAGAGGCTTTAAAGGATGTGGTGGTGGTGGCAGCCACTAACCGGCCTGATATCATGGACCCTGCCCTGATACGTTCCGGGCGGTTCGACAGGGCAGTGTTCATAGGTCCCCCGTCCAGGGACGGGCGTATTGAGATACTAAAGATACACGCAGAAAATGTACCATTGTCAGATGATGTTGACATTGGCGAGATAGCTGATTCAACTGATGGTTATGTGGGTGCGGACCTGGAAGCCGTATGCCGTGAGGCTGTTATGGCTGCGATGCGGGAAGATTTTGATACTGATAAAGTCAGGATGAAGCATTTCAATGCTGCATTGAAGAAGGTCAGGCCTGCCCTTAATGAGGACATTCGTGAATATTACAAGCGAATGGAAGAACAGTTCAAGGGCAAGACTAAAACAGAACAAAAGTCATATATAGGTTATCGATAAAAATTTGGAGGATATGGTAATGAAAAAAATATTTGCAAGGAATCTCAGGGATAAACAGGTTGTCAGTTCGGATGGAGTGACCCTTGGAGTATTGAACAATATTGTGATAGACATCCGCACCGGTTCAATTGAGGATCTTGTGATCAAACCTGACATCGCACTTGAAAAAGCAAAATACAAACAAGATGGTGAGTTTATCCACATGCCCTTTGATTCTGTCAGGGCTATTAAAGATTATATTGTAGTTGACAAGACTATGTCCTTAGCTTCAGCAGCCGAGCCGCCTGTTACTGAGGGGTGAATACGGTCATCTTTCCATAGGGTTGTATTGTGTTTTCGCCCCAGCCGTGACACGCTCGGACTGAAGTCCGAGGCATCCGCGGGATGGAGGTCGGGCGATAGGATGAGCGCGGACAGATGTGGGGTGGGTGGACGTGCATTTGTTGAGGGCGGCGCGAATTTTGCCTACGTTCTGCGGATAAAACAAGTTGCCAAACCCAATTTGGACGAAGCGAAGCGGAGTTTTGTAGTTGCTGTTGTGCGATGGAGCAAGCCATTATTTTTCAGCAATAACCAACATTTCAAAATCTTCAGTTGTAAGTTTATCATTCCTTGAAAGGGCTCCAAGTTTTGCTCCATAAATATCAATCTTTTTAAAGCCTAATGTTTTTAATAACCATGTAAGTTCAGATGGTACATAATATATTGGGACCAGTCAC
>Ga0255457_1059_pt1 | contig 17645 bp, 14 predicted proteins | sample ANMaggQBNCT02L10_FD_182650 | JGI IMG/M metagenome (GOLD analysis project Ga0255457, IMG submission 182650) | Sediment cell enrichment communities from methane seep in Santa Monica Basin, California, United Staets - ANME aggregate JGI... | ecosystem: Environmental > Aquatic > Marine > Cold seeps >...
GTTCAACTTATATCGTTTCCCTGCCCAAGCAGTGGGCCGACCATGTAGGCCTGACCAGCGGTATGAATGTGGGGATTACTACCAGAGCCGACGGCAGCCTGCTTATCTCAACTGATATCTCGTCTCCATCTCCTACAAAAAAACAACTGGATGTAACTGACAAGACCGGGTATGTGCTGGTGAGGGAGATCACAGCCTTCTATATTGCAGGCTTTAATGTGATCGAACTGGTATCAAAACGGATCACTGCCGAACAGAAACAGACCATCAGGCAGATCACACATAAGCTCATCGGACCCGAGATAGTTGAGGAGACTGCTGATCGGATGATCGTCCAGGATATGCTGAATCCCGGTGAACTGTCCCTGCGCCAGTCTGTACAGCGTATGTACATGATAGCCAGTTCCATGCTAACAGATGCAATGCATGCCCTGGTATCCAGTGACACCGACCTGGCTATGGATGTATCCAACAGGGACGATGAAGTGGACAAGTTGTACCTACTGATAGAAAAACAGCTTCGAATTATGCTTCGCAGCGGCCAGGTAATTGATTCACAGAAGGATATGACACCTGATATGGGTCTTGACCTGACCCTGGCAGCCCGGCCTATTAAGAGGATCGCAGATCATGCAAGGAAGATTGCGCTTATCACAATAAGCCTGGAAAAACAGCTCCCTGAAGATATTGTCAGGATGTTTAAGGGTGCAGGGCAAAGTGCAAGCGAACTTGTAGAAAATTCTGTAGATTCATTATTTTTATCTGATATTGACAAAGCCCACAATTCGGTTCAGATGAAAATGGAAATGAACAAGGCACTGCGTGCTATTGATAAGAAACTGATCACCCAGGATTTAAGGGATGCACTGCACCTGCGAATTGTATCGGATAGTATTGATCGTATAGGTGAATCTGGCGCAAATATTGCAGAAATAGCGATAAATTCAACTATATCAAAATCAGTGTAAGGAAACAATAAGAATAATCCTGTGAGGGGATTGAAACGGAGGAAAAAGAATGGGATTTATTAAGAAAGTAAAAAAGAATTTCTCATCCATATTTAAAAACTTATTTAAGAAGAAGACTGCAAAGATCGGCATCTACGGGCCCCCTAATGCTGGTAAGACCACCCTGGCAAACCGGATTATCAGGGACTGGACCGGTGATGCCATGGGTGCGGTATCGAATGTCCCGCATGAGACCAGGCGGGCGCGCAGGCGTGAAGGTGTAACAATCCAATCCAATGGCTCAAAGGTCACACTGGATATTGTAGATACTCCCGGGCTGGCTACCAAGGTGGATTTCCATGAGTTCATGGCCCATGGTCTGGAAGAAGAGGAAGCAAAGCGCAGGGCTAAGGAAGCCACAGAGGGTATCATCGAAGCAGTGAAATGGCTTGATGACCTGGACGGAGTTATCCTGGTGATGGACGCTACCGAAGACCCGTTCACCCAGGTGAATGTGACTGTTATCGGGAACATGGAAGCAAGGAAACTGCCCCTTTTGATCGCTGCCAACAAGATCGACCTGCCCGAATCCTCACCTGCAAGGATACGCAGTGCATTCCCCCAGCATCCACTGGTACCAATATCAGCGTTGGATGGACAGAACATAGATACTCTCTATGAAGAGATCGCGGACCATTTCGGGTGATATCATGATCGGAGTACAGATGGACCTGATTTCAGAGGAAAAGATGGCTGAGATGACAGCCATGGAAAAAATACGGCTGATACTTGATGGTGTCAAGGAAGGCAAGATCCTTGTGCTTGAAAAAGGATTAACACCCACTGAAGAAGCGAAACTCATCGAGATGACCATGACCGAGATCACTCAGGAAGATTTTCCAGGTATTGAGATAGAGAGCTATCCCAGCAGCCAGAACCAGAAATTAATAGACAGGATATTCAGGAAACCTGTTGTCAGGACAAGATTGACAGTGATCGGCCCGGCAAACCAGTTGAAAACACTGAAAAAGGACCGTGATCTTATCAGTGCACTGGTATCTTCACAATAAATACTTAATAGTAATTTGCTAAAATAAAGAGGAACTATGCCCCATAAATGTACCAGGTGTGAGAACATTTTTAAGGACGGTGCCGTGGAAATTCTTAACGGCTGCCCCAACTGCGGCTGGAACAAATTCCTCTATGTGCATGATGAGCCCCAGGCAGTTGTGGAGAGTACAACCGAAGGGGAGGAAGAACAGCCGGCAAAGAAATTCTTAAAGGAGATAGATGAGTTCCTTGCAGACCAGGGGGTCAAGGTGGATGAGGTTGAAAAGATAGAACAGGAACCTGAGGATGAACGTATTGAATCGGTCAGGATAATGGGCCCCGGTTCCTATGAACTCAATCTTGAAGCATTGCTGGAGCGCAAGGAGATCATCATGGCAATGAAGGAAGATGGTACATATATGGTGCACTTACCTTCGGTATTTGACAATAAAAAGAAAAAGAAGAAATAATCCTATTCTTTTTCATGCTTCGAAAAACGTGTTTTGTGTAGTTGAAACGTTAGAAAATGTTCTTTCTACACCTGAGGGGAAAACAAGGATGAAAGTATCAACAGTAATACCCAGGTTGTGGGAATCATGGAAAAATATATTTCCTCCTTGTTCAGGGTCATGGTAGGATACATTCCTTACTTTGACCACAGCATTATCTTCCCTGACACTCAGTACCTGTATATCATTAAAATCACTGAATATGTCATAGATTGCAGGTTCTATGCTTCCTGTGCCCAGGAACATGACATACACTCTTGCAATCATATCCAGTTCATATTCGATGTTGAAGGTAGCATCCGGACCTTCGAGAGTCATTGTAATAGATCTCACTTGCAGGTACCTGGGTGTCTCAGCACTTGCAGCACCCACTGTTAAAAAAATTGATGATAACACCAATCCCGTTATGAGCAAAATTATTCTACTGTTCATGGTTCTATCTCTTTAATATATAGTGTTCCATATCAAATTATTTATCCTTTTCTCTCGACCTTGCAGCCACTGAGATCATGTGCCTCATATGATCCTTCCCTGCAATGTTCTTGATGACCTTGTTTTCTTTGATGTCTATGATATCCAGGCCGGAAAAAATGTCCTTTATCTCATCGGGGTCAAAATAATGGTACACCGAACCTGTACTGCGCAAAAACGTGGTTGGTTCCACTTCCCTGCCTCCTATGCGCATATCTTCCCTGCCAAGTACTTCTATTACTATGGTGCCGCCAGGCACCAGCACACGAGCGAATTCCAAGGGCACCGCGCGTCTTTCCTCTTCCAGCAAGTGCTGCAGGACGCCAAAGGCAACCACTACATCGAATGTATTGTCCCTGAAGGGGAGATGGCATACGTCCGCAGCAGCCAGGCCCATTTGCATATTGCGGCGCAATCTCACATTGTCCAGTTCGTTTATGGCAAAGCTGGATATGTCCACTCCCATGACTTCGTATTCCCGCATGGCAAGAGGGATTGTGTATCTCCCCACTCCGCAGCCGGCATCAAGGATACGGGCAGGGGGTGTTACATACCTGTCAAAAAAATCAAGTGAATACGGCCCCTTCCAGATACCACGCAGGTGTTCTGTGTTCCAGGCTTTCAGGTGGCTGATAGGTCTTTGTTTCATACTTATAAAGAGATGACAACGTTTATGTATAAAAATGAGTTCTAATCCTCACGCCAATTAAAGTTCCACAATGATAACTGGACAATGATAATTGGCAAAGAGGAAAAACAATGAATAAGATGATCAAAATAATAATTACACTGGCCATAGTTATGACCGGACTAGTGATTTCGGGATGTACAGACAGCGAACCTGCCCCCCAGCAGCAGTTCAACCACAACTTGCCAGTGGTTCCTGTTGCAGTGGATGTCACTATAGGCGAAGCACTTGCAGACCCTTATGCACATGAAACTATCCGTGTGACTGGTATCGTGAACCAGACCATCAATGTTACGGGCTATACATACATGGAGATCACAGACAGCACTGGCAGCCTGTGGGTGGCAGGGTATTCGACACAACTGGATAACGGCACAGAGATAACAGCCACTGGCAACCTGAATATCGAGTTTACCAGTCCCACTATGGGCAGGACGTTCGACATTATTTTATTTGCTGATTCGATCTCTGGCGGGAACACATCTGTTTCGAACTCCCCGCATGGCAGCGGTACTATAATGACGGGGGATATCAATGTCACACCTGTTGATGGGAGCACAAGGATAGAAGATATCAAGTCTATGTCTGCACAACTTGATGGACAGGTTGTGAAGGTATCTGCCGAGGTAGTGAAAAACGTGGTGCTCATTGATGAATATTTCCTGACACTTGATGACGGTACAGGACAGTTGAAGGCAAGATGTCCAAATACTTTTAATGTATCCCAGGGGGACAGCGTGGTAGTCACAGGCAGTGTAATGACAGATGTGGACCTTGGAAGTGGTTACTATTATGAAGTATTGCTCCAGATAACTGATGTGGAGTAGGTACGTCAGGTATTGTATCTATTAAAGCCAGGTGTAAAGTCAAGTGTAAAGTTAGGTATGAGGTGATGGAGACATGATTGAAAAGTATCCTGTAGTAATGACAATAGCAGGCTCAGATTCAGGCGGCGGTGCAGGTATACAGGCTGACCTGAAGACCTTTGCAACACTGGGGGCCCACGGTACATGTGCAATTACTTCCATCACTTCCCAGAACACCACAGGCGTGCAGGATGTGCATGACCTGCCGCCCGGTACTGTTGAATCCCAGATACGGGCGGTGGCATCTGATATGAAGATCGCTTATGCCAAGACCGGTATGCTCTCCTCGTCTGCCATTATCACCAGGGTGGCGGAGATGGTCAGGGAGTACCATATCCCGCTGGTGGTTGACCCGGTCATGGCGGCCGAGGCTGGAGACAGCCTGATCAGGCGCGAGGCTGTTACAACCCTGCAGGAGGAACTCATCCCGCTGGCAAGGGTACTGACACCCAATGTCGATGAGGCAGGGATACTCTCAGGTATCAAGGTCAATGACCTGGATGATGCGAAGGAAGCGGCACGTCGCATTGTGGATTCGGGAGCGAATGCTGTAATAATCACAGGCGGGCACCTGGAGGGGGCTGACCTGCTGTATGAGGGCGTGGATTTTACGCTTGTGGACGGCGAACTAGTCAAGGGCGGGACCCACGGGGCAGGGTGCACCTATTCGGCGGCCCTGACTGTATTTCTTGCTGGCGGGGCCAGTCTCAGGGATGCGGCTGCGGGTGCCAAGTTGTTTGTGACCAGGGCTATTCTTGAAAGCCGGTCTGTCGGGCAGGGCGTGGGGCCTGTGAACCAGGTGCAGCATACGGTGAAGACTGCCTGGATGTACGAGGCAGTGGTGGATGTGCAGGAAGCGGTTGCCATACTGGAATCGTCCAGGGATTTTCCCCATCTTATACCTGAAGTGGGCTGCAATGTTGCCAGTGCCATTCCTGATGCGTCCGGTACAGAGGATGTTTGTGCGGTGCAGGGGCGTATCGTCAGGTCGGGGGGCCGGGTGCAGGCTGTGGGCTGTCCGGCCATGGGTGCCAGCAGGCATGTGGCAAGGATCGTGCTGGCTGCCATGCATCACGATGCCGGATTACGGGCTGCCCTGAACATTCGTTATTCTGAGGATGTGCTGGAGGTGGCAAGGGATATGGGGCTGGCTGTGGCTTCATTTGACAGGGCGCATGAGCCCGAGGGTGTCAGTACTATGGAATGGGGCACCCGGACTGCTATTGATAATTACAGGAAGCTCCACAACCGGGTGCCTGATGTGGTGTATGACCTGGGTGCGGTTGGTAAGGAGCCTATGATCCGGCTGCTGGCGCACAGGGCTGTGGATGTGGCGGGGCTGGGTGTGGAGATTGCGGGGGGGAATGGTGAGGATTAAACGTGTGTTTCAAGCGTTGTTTATAGAGTTCGGATATCCAACGGCAGGCAAAAAGATTATTGCAATAAACAACATGAATGAATAGTATGAAAGTATTAAATTATAGAATTCTACTGAGAAAAGAACCTGAGGGTGGTTATACAGTAATGGTTCCTTTACTTCCTGGCTGTGTCACATATGGGGAAACAATAGAAGAAGCGATAGATATGGCAAAGGAAGCCATTGAATTATACATAGAGAGTTTAAAAGAGCATGGTGAAATCATACCTACAGAGGAAGGGATTTTAGAATATACTTTGACAGTGGAGGCTTATGCCTAAACTTCCATCCCTCAGTCCCCAGAAAATTATCAGGATACTTGAACAGAATGGTTTCATACTGGATAGAGTTAAAGGAAGCCATCATATTTTCTACCATCCAGAAACGAAAAGAAGGGTTGTTGTACCTCTTCATAAAAAGGATTTGCCAAAAGGAACATTACTTGTGATTTTAAAACAAGCAGGAATAAGTAAGGATATTTTTAATAAACTACTATGAGCATGCTTTTAGATATCATACGCCTGCCCACCAGTTAAAATGCACAACCAAACGCCATACCACCTGCCCCAACTCAAATTTAATATTTTATTGAGATTATCGACGTAGTTGTAAACCTGGATCATGTGCACATATTGTTTAAATATCCGCCAAAATATTCCGTAAGTTATATATCAAAGATGGTCAAAGGTAGAAGTAGCCGGGTGCTCAGGAAGGAGTTTCCCCCCATTTAAAGGAATGGTGCGTGGCCATCTCTGGTCAACAAGCTGCTACCACGGCTCTGTGGGCGCAGGCTGGGACGTGGTTGAGAAATATATTTCGGCACATAATACATACGAGCATAACAGGAGATAATCATTGAAAAACGCTATATACAGGCCCGGGACATTTGTATGGAGTATACCAGTGACTGCAGAATGGAGGATTCATGCTCGAATAATCTGAAATGATTTGAAATAACAATTTTTAAATTTTCAATTGTACGCAAATTTTTTATGAAATAACAATCATTAAGGATTGTTGAGAGATTTTTAAATGATATACAAAATCCAATGATAAATGAGAGATCTTATAAAATGAAAATTAAACATTGCAATATATTTAAGTTCATTGTGGTACTTGTTTTTATAATAACTGTCAATGCTGCATCAGCAGAACAGATTAAAGTGGATATCAAAGGTGGAGCAGATTATGCCAATATACAGGATGCAGTGGACAATGCAGAAAATGGAGATACAATCCTTGTTTCCAGCGGTACGTATATAGAAAATGTAGATATAAATAAGCAATTATCAATAATTTCAGAATCTCGAAATCCAGATGATACGATTGTGCAGGCTGGTGAACAAGACGGTTATATTTTTAAAGTAAGTGCAAATAACGTAACTATCAGTGGATTTAGTATAAAGGGTAGAGGATTCGACGTGGAACATGTTTCCATTGAATCTTCAATATATTTTTACGGAGGTCAAAATCTCACAATTAACAATAATAAATTATCAAATAACAAAGTTGCAATCTTTATTTGGGGAGCCAATAATAATAAAATAAAGAATAACAGGATTTTTAATAATAAAGTGATAGGCATCACAATTAAAGACTCCAATAATAACATGCTAATTAATAACAATGTATCAAATAATGGTGATCAAGGAATTTATCTTTATAATTCTCACAACAATACACTTAATAGTATCATAGCGAACTCAAATCAAATGTTTGGTATTCGTTTTCAAGGTTGCACCAATAATAAACTAATCAATAGCACAACATCATTCAATAAGATGGATGGAATCTATCTTCAATCTCCAAGCAAAAACAATATACTAAATAATAATATTGTAAAATCGAATAACAGAGTTGGGATACACATATTTCATTCCAATAATAATACACTAATTAATAATACTATTAGCTCAAACAACGATTATGGAATTAATCTTAAGAATTCTAATTATAACTTCATCTACAATAATTACATCAACAATACGAATAATACAGGATTTGAAGGCACTAATATAGGGAACATCTGGAATATTACTAAGACAATTGAAACAAACATTGTTGGTGGACCTTATTTAGGTGGCAACTTTTGGGCTAACCAAAATGATACAGGTTTCAGTCAAACCTGCAAAGATTCAGATAATGATGGAATTTGTGATTTAGCGTATGAGCTAACAGAGGATGTTTTTGATTTAATGCCAGTTTCTAGATTAGGGGACATTCAAGAATCCATTATCACATCAACACCAACGACGACTTCTGAAGAAAAGACGAATGGATTTAAAGCAATATATATGATAGCAGCAATTTTGGCAGTAGCATACCTTTTGAAAAAGTTCAAATGAAATAATGATTGACTGCAGTTGTCAAACGTTGCGACGGCACACCCAACCGCAGCAGAGCTGTGGGGTATAGTTATTAAGATAAAAATTCAGGCATTTGTCCTTTGTCTGGACTTTGCAAAGAGGTATCCGGGTTCCATGACTGTGAGATGAAGATTTACTCGAACTATTAATTGATTCTCCAAAATAGTATTTGAACTTTGAACAAGTGCTTAGTGATAGTGAAGTGATGAATTGCCCAAACCCTCTTGAAAGCGATTGATGCAGTGCCTGAATATTTATTAATACGTGAGAAAATAAGGAATATCACCAAAAATTGCAATATTTCATATCTGGGGAAAAATATTCTGTACCTTATCAGTTTGCAGGTATAGAGACTATGCTTCAAATAATGCACTAGTAGATACAAGTATGACCACAATTATCCAGACTATGGTTCTTGATGCCAATATAGTATAGTTTTGCCTCATGTACATTTGCTATTTCTGCATTATTCGATAATAAACGAATTTATCACATCCTCAAATATGCCTTCATATGTACTATCCATATCATTTAGGGCTACAGTACTTACTGTATAGTCAAGATTATCAACTGTAAATACGACATATCGTGAAGTGGCTACAGGTGTCGTTGAAAAGCCAACGAACATGACAGGATCAAGGACCACTTCAAATCCGTCCCTGCCATTTATGGTAACAGGTCCATAATCTGAGATAATTCCCATTTCAGTACCATTTTCAAGACTTAAACTAACTTTCATTCCTTCTGAAATGCTAAAACTCCCGTTCCCATTGGTACTGGGGTTATCCCACCATCTTGACTGGGTGCTGTCTGAATAAATTATAATTGTGATATACGGCATTCCCATGTTCTGCGGATCAGGTTCTAAATCTGCAGGCATAAACATTACTGCACTTTCCTGGCCTTTAGTTAAGCCCATGTTCGGCATTTTTTCCCAATCTTCAGGATAGCCAATCTTATATCCTAATTCATCATCCTGATACCATTTATACCCAGGTTTCAGGGTCATATCTGTTTTGTGAACTGTTTTAGATATTGGCAACGCAGTGGGTGTTAAAGCAGGAGTTGATTCCCCATCCTCTTGCCCAGACGTGGATGTTGCAGTCTCCTCTGTTGTTCCTTTTGATAACGTATTATCATCCTCAATACATCCGAGAAAAAATATTGTTAATCCGATTATACAAAAAGAAATTAGAGTTAATATTTTCTTATGCGTATCAATTACTCCCAAATTAAATTAATTCGTTCAAATTATATTAATTACCATACTTTATAAATGTTGTTCTTATATCAGTATCTCTGATAATTTTTTAAAAAAATGAGCAATCACACTATTTACATAACTACGTTCGAAGAATGTTGATGTGGATATACTACCAGTGGACTCCTGTATGTTCCACCGCATGCACCCCCATATCGCGGAGTCATAGAGGTGGCCATTGACAGCAGTCAAGATTGGAGGAGTGTCGTTTTCATCAAAACATGCTTTTTATAGATTATAGAGGCTGTCCAGTAATTCAAAATCTAAATAAAAAGGAGACGAATTGAAGGTTTAAATCGAAAAAAAAGCAAGAGATTTGTTACTAACAGTAATTGTTGGACAGCTTCTATAGGTCTGAATGCAGTAACAGAGATCGAATGTGTGTGTAATTCCTGGATAGCTCTGGGCTAAGCGGGCTCTTGCCAGCGCCCCTGCGTTCCAGCTGGATAATCCACATCTGCTGAATGGAATAAAAGCAGGCATTAATGTGTAAGATGTATACCAGCAGTTTAGTTGGTCATACAATTGACCACTAGTATATAAACAACTGGTCAATCATATGACCAGACACATATAAACAACCACCCGCCCCAACACAAATTCTAAATAATACACTCTCGAGTATAATACTCCAGAGTGTATTCATCAACAGGCAAAGGAAACTCTTGATACTCAACCAAAGGTTCGGTCGTCCCAGTGCCGAATTTGTGGTAATATACGGCAGGCACAGGATTGGAAAAAGCGAACTCATAGACCAGTTTATATACAACCGGAACAACCGTCTCCAGGCCCGGGAAGAGTAAAAAACCCTCCAGCCGGCGCCCCTCGAGTGCTCTGCAATGCGGGTGGTGGCCCCGGCTACTGGTGATTGTGGTGGGGGCTCTGTCATGGCTATTGAAATATATAGTTTATGAAATTATTTAAACCGCAGATAAACGTGGATAAACGCAGATTATTCAAGCAAATTTGATTATACTACCTTTCTATCGCGTAATCTGAACTAAATTCTGTGTTAACCTTTATCTGCGTGTATCCAGGTCCATATGCGGTTAATCTTAGTCGTTATACCCCGCAGCTCTGCTGCGGTTGGGTGTGCCGGCGCAACGTTTGACTTATACGGAGGTTTTTATTCTTTGCGCCATCGCGTCTTTACCTTCTCGTCTTCCAATTAACCGAAAAGATGCAAAGAGTGTTGTAAATCTCTGTCTTCACGTCTTTTGCAGTGTTGCGCATCCAACTGACCATTGCAAAAAACGTAACATTTTTAGTCATTTGGTAGTATTTAGTTGATAGTCCTCTTTTAAAATGAAGGAACAAGAGTCATCGACACAGAGTACGTAATATATACCCGAAATAGGTGCGATTGAATGGATACACAAAGTATGCTAAAGCAGATGTGCAAAAGCGATATCAATGACTCCGATATCAAGGCAATCTGCAAAAGCCGTGGTTTTCCTGCCAAGGAAGCAACTTCTCGTGACGTTTTTGAAAACTTTTTCATCTCAACGATTGGCATAAAGGAAGCATTGAACTCATTAACTTATGAGGAAGTTGTATTTCTCCACTTGCTCAATAAGATAAACAAAAAAGTTAGTATTGAGTACTTCGAGAGACTATACGGTAGCGCAAAACCTGCGAAAGGGTATTATTACGGGACGTTTAACCAGCGGTATAAAGAAACATTCAAAAGGGTGAAGAAAAATCTGGTGCAAAAGGGTGTGCTCATTATCATAGAGCAGGAAGCGAGTGCGTATATCAGCTCTACCAAGCTGGAACGTTTGCGATTCTCTTTTCCTCAGGAATTTGGGGAGTTTCTTCCACCTGTCGTCAGGGCTTCGACATTTAAAAAAGCAGGGAATTTCAAGAGAAAGGTACTACGTAATAAACTATTGGAGATTATCGGAGGGGAGCAAAAACCATCTCCTTTATCAAACCAAAGATCTTTCACACTCACTATCAAAGATGGCGATCTATTCAGTGGAGATGAGAAGTTCAAAGCAAGTCGCCTATTGAAATGGCAACAAGCCTGCTGGCATGCATCCATTGAAGCAAATACTGAGATGCAGAGTGGCGATATGACTCCCATTGAAGTTACACTCTATGCAATCTCACAACTCAAAGAGCATGAATGGCTATTTGCAGATAGTCTCGAGGTTATGCAAAAGATCTTTACAGGAAAGACGGTGGATCACCCCTGTGAACAGATCTGTGAGGTCGGTTGGAAGTGGGGCTGCCTGGTAAAAGTTGTGGTAGATGGAAAGGCATACTACCGATTACCTGACGATTCCTTAGAAGATGCGAAATCATCTTCGCCTGAGCAGTATTTACAGATCGAACCCGACGGTACAGTAACGGTGGATCTGATGACCATCCCTTATGCCGTACTGGAAGTGCTGGCTTCGGTTGCAACTCTAAATATTCATGATTCCAATCTGCGAGCGACCGCAAGCCTTATCAAGATCGGGAATGCGCTCATGACAGTTCGCAAAGATAGTGTTTTTGAGTGGCTCAGAGAGAATTCATCCGGTTTTCGTACCGCGATCGAAACTGCTGAAAATAGATGGGGTAAACAGATAATCCATGAAAACCTGATGATTGCACGGGTAAAAGATCTGAGCCTCAAGGTACAGATCGAAAAGGCGTACGCTGGCTCACAAAGCCTTGTATCGCTTCCAGATGATCACATCGCATTTCCCTGTGACCTTCTTCCCGCTATACAAAAACTTGTGGAGACGTCAGGGCATGTGATCAAGAAGGCGAGGAATGAGTGATGCAACCAGACCCAAACTTAACTCCGGCAAATATCAACAAACTAAGCAACGAATTGAGCGTAGTTTCTAACCAGTTTGATCTGCGTCATGATCTGCATGCTTATGTTGAGTATGTGCAGGACCGCGATGTAAAAAGGTTACACAGAAGTAATGAGCTGAACAAATCTGACTTAAAGCGATTGGCAAAACTTATGAGCGATTCTTCTGCAATAGAATTTGTAGAATCATATGGATTTTCCAATTGGATAAATTATATCGATAAACTGGCGTATGTATTCGAATTCGTAAACTATGACACTGAGGGGGTATATGTAGGATACACCAGTAGTGAACCATCATTCCCTGATAATTATATTGATATTGATGCCGAAAAATATATGAAATTTATTGATCTACCACTTATAGAGCAGGAGAAGAAGCTTCTTGTTCTACTGGAAAATCATTATCTTGATGGTGACAATGAATTTTATGTTAAAAGTTCGCTTGGCAGGCTATCCGGTTTTTCGACCTGGGGATCATCGACAGGTATTATACCAGATTTGGATTTTGCCAGACCCAGGCGGTTTCTTCTTGAGGTTTTACAATCCTGTACACCTGGTGTTTGGTACACTACTTCCTCATTGATCCAATACTTAAAAGAGCATCATCCATACTTTCTTATTCCAAAGAAGCCAAAATATCGATACAAACAGGATGTAAAAAGTGGTCGATATGGCAATTTTCATGAGGGTAAAAGCACGTGGAGTAGGGAGGTACAGGTCTCAGAGAGTGATGCAGATGCATTTGAGCGAGTGGAAGGTCGCTATGTGGAACGATTCCTTGAAGGATTACCCCTTATTTTAGGATATATTGAGGTTGCCTATTCTAAAACAGAGTATAAGGGATACCTGCCCGGGATAAATCAGCTTCAGGCGTTTCGGGTCAATGATAAGTTCCTGCACGTGATGAGCGGTGACATCACAGAGCCCAAAGTTACAGTGCAGCCGAATTTCGAGGTGCATGTGGAATCGGAATTATATCCGGTTCGGATCCTCACACAATTGGTAAAATTTGCAGATATTGTAACAAAGGATAAAACAAGCATCTTAAAACTTCGAAAAAAGAAGGTTCTAACTCAATTAAGCGAAAGAGAAGACCTTGATGTGATCAGGCTCCTGGAGAAATTAAGCGCTCAGAAACTGCCACAGAATGTTCGAATAGAGCTTGAAGAGTGGATCGGGGCTTCAGAAGCGTTTACTCTGTATGAGAAGGCTGTGCTTCTTGAAGGGGACAAAGATATGCCCGACATCAACCAATTCACGATCGAACGTATATCACCTACGATGAGGATCGTGCATTCACCTGACAGTTTGTTCACGCATCTTGAGCAGAAGGAGTTGATCCCTCTTCACATAAAACATCGCTCTTTGGCTCTTGCGCTTCTTCCGGACGGTGTACGCACAGTCTTTCCCAAACGAGATATGAGGGTTTCAAAATCAAAGGCAAGAGCAAAAGCAAAGAAGGCTGTGACAATAAAGCGGGAAGTCCTGATCACATTTCACTTTCCAGCAAAAGGATTGATGGAAGAATTCCGCAAAGGACTTATAGCTGCCAGATGCCCTGTCGCTGCAGATTGGAGCAAATTGACACTCTCCTTTGCCAGTCAATATGAACCAGAGGTAAAGAAAGTCAGTAAAGCACTGAAACAGGATTACACCATCAAAATAGAGGATATTGCATGAGCTCACAAAAACCGCTCATTATCCAGAGCGATCGCACGTTGATGCTCGAGGTCGGACACCCGGGGTACGTAGAATGCCGGGATTTTCTAGCTCTTTTTGCAGAGCTTGTAAAATCGCCTGAGTTTATCCATACCTACAGGGTCACACCATTGTCACTCTGGAATGCGGCAGCATTGGAGGTGCCGTTCAAAGACATTGTCGATGGTTTTGAAGACTTCTCACGTTACGACATCCCGTCAAATGTCATTGTCGATATGAGGGAGTGGTATGAGACCTATGGCATGCTGGTGTTGCAGAAAGCTGCGCATGATTGCCTGGAACTTGAAGTGAAAGACTCACGTATTCTGGAACGGATCCGTAACATTGAGTCATTAGAACACTTTTGGGTGGATAATAACGGTCTGCCCGGACTTTTCATACCGCAGCTCAAACGCGGCGATCTTAAGCACGCATTGATAAAGGCAGGCTACCCTGTCAAGGACCTGTGCGGATATCTGGATGGGGAACGGTTCGATCTCACTTTGCGCAGCATTGACCTTGGCGGTAACTCTTTTGGGTTGCGCGATTATCAAAAAGATGCCGTAGATCTGTTTTACTGTGCAGGGCAGAAGACCGGGGGCAGTGGAGTGATCGTTCTTCCCTGCGGTTCAGGTAAGACGATCATAGGACTTGGGACTATGGCCCAGATATCAAGCCAGACCCTGATCATCGCCACTAATAATGTCTCGGTTGCGCAATGGCGCGATGAACTTCTCTCTAAGACCCACATCGAGGAAACAGATATCGGCGAGTTTACAGGCCGTGCCAAAGAGATCAAGCCGATCACGATCACCACATACCAGATGTTGACATATCGTCGCACAAAGGACGAACCGTTGCACAACTTGGATATCTTTACCGGGCATAACTGGGGGCTTATTATATATGACGAGGTGCATATGCTCCCAGCTCCGGTATTTCGTGCAACAACAGCAATTCAAGCCAGACGGCGGCTCGGGCTGACTGCAACGCTGGTGCGCGAAGATGGTAAAGAGGATGATGTCTTTGCACTGATCGGTCCCAAACGATATGATGTCCCGTGGAAGACGCTTGAGAGCCGTGGCTATATTGCTAAAGCCATCTGTACCGAGTATCGCGTCACTCTTTCGCCTGAAGAGGAGCTTGAATACGCCCATGCTGATAAACGTGCTAAGTTTCGCATCGCGGCAGAGAACCAGCGCAAAAAGGAGCTTGTGTGTGAACTGTTAGAGAACCACGCAGGTGAGAGCATCCTGATCATTGGTCAATTCATTTCGCAGTTAGAAAAGCTTGCCAGATCATTGGACCTCCCGATCATAACAGGTAAGACCAGGCATGATGAGAGGGAGAAACTTTATGGTGAGTTCAGACAGGGACGTATCAACACACTTGTGGTATCCAAGGTCGCAAACTTTGCCGTGGATCTGCCTGATGCCAGTGTCATGATCCAGGTCTCAGGTACATTTGGTTCACGTCAGGAGGAAGCACAACGATTGGGCCGCATTCTCAGGCCCAAAGAGCACACCTCTCATTTCTACACACTGGTATCAAAAGGTACCACTGAACAAACCTTCGGGACCAATCGTCAGCTCTTTTTGGTTGAGCAGGGGTACAGGTACCAGATCAGGTACTTTTAAGATTTCCAGACCGATAAAGATCAGGCCGGATGGAAGAGATTTTTTATTAATAATAAATGAAGGTGTGGAAGATACACCTCATTATTGATACGCTTGATACGTACAGCCTCAAGTAAAATAAAAATGGTGGGAATCAATCCCGCCATATCTGATCAGATCCCGAGCGCCTTCCTCTTCTCCAGAATATGCGCTTCGATCCCGTCAGCAGCTTCTACCATATCAGTCTCAACTGCCAGTTTACCGCCGGTCAGACCTTCCAAATCCTGGGTCAGGAGCTTCACAAGGTTTGGTGCCCCGCCGACAGGTGCAAGCGGTGACACATGTGTATACAGACCGTACGCCAATGCGAACACGCCATCGATGGTCGCCTTTTGTTCCATATACTCAGGTGCGGTCACAGCCACAGGCAGCTGCGAGGGGTCAACCCCAAGAGCATCAGCAACAGCAGTGACAATATTGATTATCCTGCCTGTGTCGGTACAGGTGCCCATACTCAGAACAGGAGGAATTCCTAGTGACTCACATACGGCTTTCAATCTGCTGCCTGCAAGTTCCTGTGCATCAGTGGTGGTAAGCCCCGCAACCTGGAGAGCAGCGTTCCCGCAGCCGCCACTCATGACAAGGATGTCGCGTTTGATGAGCTCCTTTGCAATTGCAATGGTATTGACATCCTGCCCGCTGTCCTTTAAGGTTGTGCAGCTTATCAGTGCAACAATGCCCTTGATGTCGCCTTTCTTGATGACATCCAGCAGGGGATCAAGTGTTCCGCCAAGTGCGGATACGATGGCTTCGGCAGAGAAACCTGTAAGCGTCTTCTGGCGGTTCAGGTCGTTCTTAACAAGTCCTGCTGCCTTTCGTTTCTTGAAATTTGCTATCGCAAGGTCGATCAGTTCCTGTGCCTGTGCCTCTACCTTCTCGGGCTTGTAGGCGATCTGTCGGTCCATACCAGGCATAGCAACGAGTTTAGACACGCTGACGAGCGTGACATTGTATTTGTCCTGGTACTCCCCAAGTGCCGGAGGTGAGCAGTTCATATCCATTGCAAAGACATCGATCCCCTCAGTTGCCAGTGCTGCCTCGATACTGAGCCAGTTGCCGGTAAGTCCCACGAACACGTTATCCTTCTCAAATCGCTGCAGCAGTTCCTGACCTGTTTCGATCGAACCGATGATATGCAGCCCCTTTGCTCCAGAATCCTTTGCTTTCTGCTGGTTCTCAGCCTTTTTCGCAGCAGCGATCAATGCGGCACCTATGAATGGCTCATGCCCGTTGGCAACGATATTCACATATTCAGGGTCAATGATGCCCAGGTCCACCTCGTGTTCATGAGGCGACGGAGTGCCGAACAGTATGTCCTGCCCGAGTTCCAGCGGCACCAGGGAACCATAGATGGTTGCAATGCTCAAGCGCAGTGCCTTCTTTGCAAGAGACACGTAATCACCATCGATATTGGTCATGCTGCAGGTTGTCATATCCATGGACTCTTCAATTGGTCCGCCTGGCAGGATGCCGAGTTCTCTCCATACTTTCTGTCTTGATTCAGGTGCAAAGATCTCGACCATCCTAAGCACTTCATCGGAATCTGTGTGGATGCCTTCGAGTATGGCATCCCCGACCTTTACAGCCAGTTCATTGATCGATGGCTCTTCTGTGCCGGGCAGCCCTTTCCCGCCTTTGAGCCCGAGTTTGTCTGCAAGATCGCGTAGTTTTGCTTCGTCCCTGATGGTGAATGGTGTCTGCCCTTTACCAGTGGCTTTCAGGGTCATTGCCACTTCCTTGGCATGGTAGGTATACGCTGTTGTCCCCATGATGTTCAGGTGGAGGAAATTGCGCATTGCCATGCCGTCGGCATTGATCCCACATGCCCCGCGGTCAGCTTTTTTGCTTATCCTGCACGGTCCGTTGCTGCACAGCCGACAGCTT
>Ga0255457_1062_pt1 | contig 17290 bp, 22 predicted proteins | sample ANMaggQBNCT02L10_FD_182650 | JGI IMG/M metagenome (GOLD analysis project Ga0255457, IMG submission 182650) | Sediment cell enrichment communities from methane seep in Santa Monica Basin, California, United Staets - ANME aggregate JGI... | ecosystem: Environmental > Aquatic > Marine > Cold seeps >...
AGAGCGAGCATACAGACATTGTGCATTTGGCACAACCATTTTCACATGCCTTTCTGAATTTGCATGATCATCCACTCCAACTGAGCTGCATCACTTCTGGCAAAATCCCATGCACTGTGCTCGGGATATCCGAAGGATTTATACGGGAATTCAAGTACATGTCTGAACTGGAAGAAAACGATCCTCTGATTCCACTATTGGAACAGGATTCCGAATTCAAAGAATTGAGGGAGTCTGCTTTTGTGTGGAAGCAGTATCTTGATGAAAGCGAACAGTTTCATCAAAAACTGAAATGGGGGTTTCAGATCGCCCCTTTGAATGAAAATGAGCTTGTCTTCACGATTAATACTGGAACTGAACTTGAAGGTGTATTCAAAAAGAAGAGAATATATGATTTGCACCTTCGATTGTTGGTCTTGGAGGCGTTGGTGAAAAATGTACATCGCTTGGGATATAATGGAAAAATAGTTAAATCAGAGCTGTATGCTCCAGTTTATGAGGTACTGAGGCGTGAGTTGTATCCGGCAAATGCCACTCACGCCGCGGTACCAGAGCAACAATTGAGATTTTGCCCAAATTGTGGAGCACAATTGGCAGAAGGTGTGCGTTTTTGTTCCGATTGTGGTGAGAGGATGAAGTGATAAGTAAAACTACGTCGATATTACTGATCGGGCTGCTACTATACAGTTTAACAATAATAGTGGCATCCGCAGAGCAGATAACTGTGGGTGCTGGCAATAATACAGACTTTTTCAAAATCCAGGATGCAATAGATGCGGCTAGCGAGGGTGATATGATTCTTGTGGAGTCTGGAACGTATAAAGAACACCTCGTGCTTGACAAACTAGTGACATTGAAAGGCGAGGGATATCCAATTGTAGACGGCGACGGGACTGGAACGGTGATATGGGTAAGAGCCGACAAGGTGCATATTGAAGGATTAAAAGTAATTCGGTGCGATCCGGCACGAGAGAATACAGAAGATGGGATCAGACTGAGTGCTAACGGCGGTGTCGTGGACAACTGTCTAATTTCTGATAACAATATTGGACTTGGTACAGGGGGAAAAGATAATGTAATTTCGAATTGCAAGTTTGATAATAATCGAATTGGTCTGGTAATCTGTGGTGGTGAGCAGAATACGGTTAAAAATAGTCACTTTACGAAAGGTGGAGTAATCTTGGACGATGCTAGGAACAACCTTATCAAAGACAATATTATCGAGTTAGACCCAACCCCAGGTGTCTGTATTTACAATAAAGCTGACAACAATATTTTTGTGGGTAATACAATACGGTCGAATTCAATGGTCGCATTTGAGATAGTCGGAAGCGAATGGGGACCCACAAGCAATGGAAACAAAATATATCACAACAATATTATAGACAATGGCTGGGATTATCAGGTTTATGACGATGGCAACAACCACTGGGATAACGGAGCAGAGGGGAATTATTGGGGTGATTATGAAGGCAAAGATGGAGATGGAGATGGAATCGGCGATATGCCTTATGATAAAATAGGGGATGGTAAAACAGGAGCAAAAACCGGTGCCAAAGATAATTATCCGCTGATAGAGCAGTGGTCTGGTGATGGGGACACCATCCCACCCACGATCACCATCACCTCTCCCGAAATCTCGACCACCACACAATCCCCCACCATCACGATTATAGGCACAGCCTCTGATGCGTCAGGTATCACATCGGTCAAGGTGAACGGCACGCTTGCAAGCGGAGCTGCGGACTGGAGTACGTGGAGCGCAAAGGTTGTACTCGCGGAAGGAGAGAACGCGATCACAATGATTGCGACAGATGGCGCAAGGCTTACCATGACAAAAATCGTGACTGTAACGTACACTCCAAGCGCAGCCAATGCCGAGATAACCGATCTGTATCTCGAAGGAGATGGATTCTTCAAACGCAGCGATACTGTGACAGCAGCAGTTGCAATCAAGAATATTGATGACGTTGGTCACACATTCTATGTTGGATTTTCTATGTATGATCCTGATGGTGATTATGTTGAAGGCGACTATGATGCCGCGTTTTCTTCTAAATATTTAGAGCCTGGAGCGAGTTCGATCCTTCCGTTTACATGGGAGATATCGTCCACTGCAAAGAGTGGACATTGGGATGTAACAGTTGCTGTTTGGGATAGAGAGGAAAGCGGCAAGCTCTACGGAGAATATGATAGGGTGACTGAAGAAGATGCATTCTTTGTGGATTACAAAGAAAAGTATGCATTGATAGTTGGTGTGGAGGAGTATAAAAACTCATACGCGGGTTGTATAGAGAATATAGATTATTCTGTGGATGACGCAATGAGAATGAAAGACATTCTTATTAATATTTATGGATACGCTCCTGATAAAGTGCGGACACTGTATAACGATGAGGCTACCAAGGATAACATCGTACATGATATTACAGATATTACTGAAATAGCGGATAGCAACGATTGTTTCGTTTTCTATTTCTCAGGACATGGTGGAATGACCACCAGCGGGAATGAATATATATGTCCGTATGATTCATATCCTGAACAAGGGAACTGTTCAGTGAGGAAGAATTTATACGACGTTAATTTGAAAGAGTTGTTTGATGCGTTCGATAGAACTACCATTATTGCTATTTTCGACTCGTGCCGCAGTGGAGGATTATGTGAGAAAACCGACGATCTTCTTCCTGCTCAGGGTATTGACAGTGACCGGACGGTAGTTCTAATGGCGTGCAAAGCTTCACAGGAAGCTAAATACAACCCTATTATTGATTATGGACACAGACCGTTTACTAACTATTTGATAAACGGGATGCGCAAATATGATTCTGTAGAGGCGGCGTTCGCTTATGCACAGAATAAGGTAAATAAAATGTTTCGGCAGCATTTGAACTACGATCAGAATCCTCAGATGCTTGATCACTATTCTGGTGCATGTTATTTTTCGGCGATAAAACAAGAAGTGAATTCTGTTACTGGAATTACTGACTGTCCGGTTCATCTGCATGCGACTGATTCGGCAGGACGTCACACTGGTCCAATCGATGACGGGTTTGAGGAGGACATTCCAGGATCGTATTATAATGGACCGGATTACGATCCACAAGAGATAATTGTTCTCGGTCAATCGGATGACATCATGTACAGGATAGAGGCACTGAACGAAGGTGTATTTAATTTCACACTCATACAGAGCACAGAAACAGAAACCACGACTACAACTTACCTTGATGTCCCGATCATCGAGACCACTAAAGCAACGGTCGAGGTGAGCAAAGAAAACGCAGCGTACGCAATGGAAATCGATGATGACGGCGACGGCATATCTGATTATACAAAAGAACCGGATGCAATCGAAATGGTAGAAGCTGCACCATCGCACACACCAGAAGAAAAAGATGTGTCAGGATTTGGAGCTATATTCGCAATCACAGGGCTATCAGTGGTGGCATATCTTTTGAAAAAGAGGCAATAAAATTGGCTTACCGCTCAACTTCAGCCACAGCATCTGAAAAACTACCTTCACCTTCCAACACCCAATCAACCCCCTCTTCCTCCCGATCCCCACCCCGCCGCAAGTATGAACAACCGCCCAACGGCTGTGCCGACTGCGACTGATACGGTGTCGCCAACGCCAGACCCAACCGCACCCGGCGACTCCGAAATAAAAGAAGCAATTAAAATAATGCTGGATAAGGAAAATGATTCCCGGCCTAAATTAGTATCGTATGTTTCTGGAAAACCTTTGGGATTGATATTATGCAGAAAGAGGATTTCATCAAAATCGAACCGCAAGAGCATGAGACTCTGCATCAATTCATATTTTCGGTGATCGTTTTGTCATTTGCCTTTTGTTGATAATCGTTGTGAAGATAATACATTGCGACATGAATTCACATAGCCGATCTGCTTAAATAGTCAACATGCATACATTGACCTATGTTCCTGCCAATAGATGAAAAACAGTTCAAGTTCTGGAAACTAAGAAGAGACGGGCTTCCCAATATCAATATTGCACGCTCGTTCAATATCTCAAGGCAAGCGGTATCCAGGGCGCTCATCAGCATGGATAAACGTATTGAGGATACACTGCTTGAGATGGCGCAGGCAAACCAGATAGAGGTGGAGAGTATAAATTCCGAGCGTGGTATCCTGTTCGGGCACTCGATACCGCTTGATGCCAGCGCCATCATTTTTGTTTCGGCAAAACATGGGGTGCAGGTGTGGTACGAACACGAAGGGGACTGCGGCGCATGCAGCAGGTATACGCAGTGCATCGAACTGTTGTGGGACCTTGCAGATGAGATGAAGATCAAGCTTGAGAAGACGGATGACCCGACTAAACTTGCTGATGAACTGTTCGGGAAGTTGAGGGGATTGGCTTGACACTGAATGTAGCAGAAACTGTGCGGAAAATGATGGGGTGGTGCCCACAAAAAAGTTTTGATTTTGCAGATGCCAGAAGAGAAAAACATGAACTGTATGATGACAAATTTTACCTAAAGGATTCTCATACCGCAAAAGGGATAACTACTGGAGAGAAACTGATTATTGATTATCTAGATTTCAACATTATGAGTATTGCTATTATTCTGTTTTCAATTGTCATGGCAATATTTGTTTTGATGATTTCAGCCTTTTTTGTCCCAATACTTAGAAATTTTGTTTTCATCATTTTTTCTGTAGGCCTTTTTATTGTAATTTTTATTCTGATGTATGCCAAAAGAAAAAATGCAGAGCTTACAGTAGATTCGATAATAGTAAATAGACCATTTCAAAAGCCTGTCGTAATTCCAAAAGACACTATCCTGAAAACTGAAGTTGTAAAGAACTACAACCATTCGGTACGGTGGATAATTCCTCTCTCGGTAATAATTATACTGGCAATCTCAATGAAAAGTATTGCAGATGTATCCTCTCATTACTTTGCTGGCAATTATTCTTTATTGGATACCATTCCTATTGTTTTCGTAAATATTGGCCTTATTTCAGCATATATATCGATATATTTCATGGGAAAAAAGAAATCAACTTATCGTAGTGCACTTAAAATTACTGCAAAACTGAAAGATGAAATATCCCTTTACGTTTATGTCGATGACCCGCAGGAGTTGAAGAATACGCTGGAGGTGGGCCTATGACATTCAACCTCGAAAATATTAGAAAAATGATGGGGTGGTGCCCGAACGTGAATAGGGATATGGGAAAAGATCCATTATCCTTCAATTATTCAAAATCATTTTCACAACGTAATGAAACCATTCGATCAACATCTTTGCCGTCATTTTATAAAAATATTTATGCTGGAGGATTAGTAAAAGAAAACTTCATTGGCATAATCTCAATTTTGACTGTTATTTTTTTCTCAAATAATTCCTTAATTCATAAATATGAGATTCAATTAGTAATGTTAGCACTGGTGTTAACACAGTTTGCATTATCCAGGTCAAATATTGAAATCAATGATAAATTTATCAAGGTCCGCACATTATTTTATTGGATTGCAGGTTCAACAACTCATTCATTAAATTCAATAAACACAATACATATAGAGAAAAATAATAAACTAGGAAAATTTATATTCTGGATTATTTTCATTATAGGATTATCTTATATTTTATTATTTTTGTCTCATCTTTTTGCAGGAAAAACTGTTGGAGAACTTACCTCAAGTATCGTAGGGATTATTTTTTGTTTTGGTTGGAGCTATATCGCGTATGTCACATCAAAATCAGATTACCAGATTCAAATCAGCTTTAATCCACATCCATCTATCAACAATTTGTATATTTATGCAAAGGAAGCGCGGGATATTGCAGACTTACTTGAGGAAGTAAGCAGGGATTCAGGTAATGGTGCAGTAGGTGATGACACGTGAATACATCAATACTGAGGGTGCATCCGGATGCATTTCTTATTGAGGTATTTAACAGAACTAATAGGGTCTAGTGATTGAAATGATTGCGAACATGGTCGATAAGGTAAAAAGGATGATGAGGTGGTGCCCGAATCTGGGTGCTATGGAAGCCAGAAAAGCAATGCAATTCGATGACATTGTGGTAAATGCATCCGATAGTGATAATGAATTACCTCAATTGACTTCCGGATGGTTGACAAAATATCGCAACCGGATTTTATTGTACTCACTAATTTTCACGCTGCTGGCTATTTGGCTTTTTATTTCAGAAGGGATAAACAGATTGGACGTATTCATGACAGGTATAATCTTAGGTTTAGTGTTAAGCTTAGTTACAGGAGTAACTGAATGGCGCAAACTCAACAAAGCTGCTGCCGGAGGATTTAGAAGGTTGCAGGTAACCAGGAAGCAGACGTTATTTAACTATCTGGTTATAATTGGACTCATAGTCATTGTCATCTTTATCAGCAGTTATTTAACTGTAAAGACTGGCCGTAACATTAGAGATATTTCTGCCTTTATTTCAGGTTTCATTTTAATTGTCTGGACCCAGTTTTTTGAAGTGGTTTACTGGGAATGGAAAAATAAGAAGACATTGATTGTAGAGAAAGCATCTTTTTACGCGGTAGATGTTGAAGTAGAGGGGAGCAAATGAATACGATTAAGCAGGGAATCCTGATGGCAGCATCCGCATTCATATTTTTGGCTCTTTTTAGCAATTTTATGGACGGAAGGATTGACTGGATATCATCCTTTGGTGTTGCGAGCGGCTTTCTTCTGGGAAGTATCCTGATGTACCTCTGGCAGAGGGACGGAAAAAAACAGAGGATGTGATCAGATGCTGGTGGATATAGCAGATAGAATGAAAAGGATGATGGGGTGGTGCCCGCAGCAGGATTTTGAATCCATGCAATTTCAAACATGCGCAACCCATGCCCCCTCATCAAACGTAAATCCGATTGGGGTCAGCAGCAAGCCGGTTGAGCGAATGGATGTGCCTCTTCACGGCACAGTGGAATGTGGAGGGATACTGGTTATATTCGCTCTGTATATATTCTTCATGGCTATCTCTCTCTTTGACCATCTGAACAGAACATTTGTGACCTATCTGGCAGTAGTGCTCACGATTGTTGCGTTAATCACAATACTATTCCTGCTCGACCACAAAAAAATAACGTTTGATTCGGAAATGATCAGGATACAGACACCCTTCCTTAAATCAAATAATTTCCAGATGAAAGATGTGACAAGCGTAAAAACTGTTGATAATATCGTGTACAAACATATGAGATGGGCTTATATTGCATACATAGCAACTATTGTGTTCTTTGGTGTTAAGGTTACGTGGGATTTGTACAGCCTGATGGCACATCATATGGTATGGAAAGAATCAACAAATATCGGAATGAGCATGTTATTGTTTTTTGTTAGTATACTCCTGTTTTACAGGAGTTACCGCAGGTCCCGATATCCAAAAGTTATCAAAATAGGTGTTGGAGATAAGAATATCACACTGTCTCCAAGAAACGAATTTGAGTATGATGTGCTAAAGGAGAAACTGGGACAATGATTGGTATTTTTGCAGAACATGTAAGGAAGGTCATGGGCTGGTGCCCGCAAAAGGATTTCGGGTTTATGCAAGCTGGGGATACAAAGCACAGAACAGGCATGCATGATTTTTGTGCCGGATATGGAGACACACAAAAGGAACGGCGGGAAAAGGTACTTGTGGACGTCCCTGTTCAGGATTCAGGCATGATACGAATTTTACTCCCGGTCTGGATTGTAGGATTCACGTTAATGATCATTGTCAATCATTATTCTATTCTTGGTATTTTCATTGTCATCGCATACTATCTGGCCGTCTTACTATGGGTTCTTCAAAACCGCACAACGGTAGAACTTTTACATGGTACAATAATCATCCACAGGCCATTTCTTCGGTCTATTGTGATACAAAAAAATGAGATTACAAATACTCAGGTCATAAAGAATTTATCCCATATAAAGCGCTGGATTATTCGCCTTGTTGCATTAATTGTTCTGGTCTTTCTGGCCACCCATAATATCAATGCTATACTCATAAATATAGAACAACCCCTTCCGATGCTGTTCACAATTGTTAATATATTCTCAATGCCCCTAATGACTGTGTGGTTCGCTGTTATTGTCTACAATAGCGAGATAAGAAGCCATTACCAGGCTACATTGCATGTGGCAATAAATAAGCGTCAATTTATGTTTTATGTTGATAACCCAGACGAATTTTCCGTGATGTTGCAGCACACTGGGGAGGATACACTCGATGGCTGATTTTTTTAATTGTGTCAAAAAACTGATGGGGTGGTGCCCGTATGCAGGCACGGCCATGACTGAAAATGCTATGCATTTTGATCACCCGGTGATGAATGAAGCTGACGGTGGTAGCTCAACTCATGCAACTATACGATGGAAGAACAAATACCGGAACCTGATTTTGATATTGGCAGTTCTTATCTCCATCACTGTCATCAACATGTTCATTTCATTCGGTGCAAGTATCATTGATGTTTTTCTGGCAGGCCTGCTTTTGGGGATATTGCTAGATGTGCTCATAGGCCAGGTCGTCTGGAATTCACTGGACAGGATACCAACTCGCGCACCTCATAAAGCTGCCAGAAAACTCTCCATAAAAGGGATAGTTGTGTTTGGTATCATTATTTTCCTATATGTGGCTGCATTCTCCCATTTTACGTCAATTTACGGATTGAGAAGTGTCATTGCATTTAATGGTGGCTTCAGCCTCCTGATGTTGTGGTTGGATTACATGCACATTGTACAATGGGAGAGGAAAAACCAGAAGACACTGGTTAAGAAGTCGCCGTATGCACCACTTGTTGCAGTATCGGATGGGAGGCGCTCGCAATGATAGCAGTTGCCGAACATATTAAAAAAATGATGGGATGGTGTCCACAGGAAAGAGTCGTTTGCAACCATAATGATGAGTTCTTTTCGGAAAATGCCTTTAGCACAGGCACTGCTACCTACGATGAGAATAATCAGTATATGGACATACCAGTCCAGATGTTTGACTGGCGCATATTTGCTGTCATGTTCAGCTCAATAGCCCTACTTTTAATCGGCATCCAGAGGTCGAATATATATGTGATATTCGTATCGCTTTTACTTTATGCATCACTTTTCATATTCGACCGCACCAAAATATCCGTGGATAAAGATATGTTGCGGATAAGGTTCCCGTTATTGGGTGAGAAGAGATATCATAAAAGTGATATTGATAAGGTAAAATCAGGTGAAAACTATGCACACAAACATAGGGTGCGAAGTTTAATCGCATTGATATTTGTTATTTTAATTTCGCTATCAGGAACTTCAATTATAAGTGTGATGTTCAGGGTATCCACATTATTGTTGATCTATGTGGTATATAGCGCTATCAGAATATCCTGCTATCCGGAGATTATAAAAATCAGCATAGGGGGAAGGAATATAATTCTTTTCCCACGCAATGAGCATGATTTATTGATGCTGAAAAGCATTGCTCCTGAAAAGCTGGAGTAGCAGGGGAAAGAATAATGACCACTTTAGTTGAAAACATACGGAAAATGAAGGGGTGGTGCCCGAATGCAACCGCAATAGTGACCAAAAAATCATTGCAATTCGATGACCTGACTTTAAATGCGCCAGATCGTGAAGGTAAGATCACTCACGTAGGCACTGGCTGGTTTAAAAAATACCACAACAAAATCTTATTGAAATTATTGGTGTTCATGTATCTAGCTGTTGTTTCTTTTGATGGGTATGGAAAAGTTAATCTGGATATGTACCTGATAGGCATCATCAGTGGTTTGTTCTTCCATTTTTTCTCTGGAGTGAATGATTGGCACAGATTCAATAGGGCTGCTGGCATAGGGATCGCAGAACCACAACTCACCAAAAAACAAATAGCGATCATATTTCTGGTTATTATCAGTCTGATCGTTTTCATTGTCTTTGTGGTAACTAACATCACCGGAGGGATGGCTTTTATATCGGGTACAATGTTCTTTGTCTGGATAGAATTCATCATAGTGCTCTATTGGGAGCACAAGAACGAAAAGACGCTGATTATGAAAAAAGCAATCCTTTTTGGGGAACTCAAAATCATGAGGACTGAATAAAATGACTCTTTTAATCGAAAATATACGGAAAATGATGGGGTGGTGCCCGGGTGTAACTCCAGCTAAATACAACACCATCCAACATGTCGATTTTGTAAATCCTTCACAAATACCATCTGGCGGATCAAATGTTGAAAAATTTGAATCTAACAATGTAATGTTCTTTGATAACACATCAGTATTCACTTTTTTCTGTGTTATAAGCGTGAATCTGGTTTTGATGTTTGGCTGGAATCAGGGTTATGCAGTATTGATTCCAATTCTCGTGATAATGTATTCCTTACTTTATTTCCTTGTAATAAAAATGTTTCAGGCGAGTATTTCTATTGATGAAAACGGTGTGCACTTAAAGTCATTCGAACTAAGAGATGTCGTACTAAATTACAAGGACATTAAATCAGTTACAACATTTAAATTTAATAAACCCTCAATCACACTAATAGCAATAGCGCTAATGATCCTTGTTGCATTTCTTGCTCATTCAGTAATATCCGGGGAATGGAAATTGATTGTATCAATTGCCCCCTTGCTGCCATGGTACTTGCTTGTGAAACATAAGCAAGACAGGGAAAAACATAATCTGGATACACAATTGTATATCGAATCCAGAAAGAAAAAGTGGTATGAACTCTCACCGTATTATTCAGTCATAACAGACCAGGTGACCGCATCCGGGATACAGGCTGCTATTGAACATTACAGGGGGGTAAAGTGAGATGGTTGTTTCATTTGAAGATGTCAAGAGAATGTTGGGATGGTGCCCAAACCTGAATTCGAATAATTACCCGATCCCACATAATAATTTAGAATCATCCTCGTCACTAACATATAATGATACAAATCCACCCACATTACTGCCTATACTTTTGAAAAATACTTATGTTGCGGGGTTAAGAAAAGAGGTTGTTATTGGATTACTATTTGCTTTCACTGTTTTTGTTCTCTATCATATATCCGGACATGATTCCTTTTTTCATAAATATGGAATTGAATTAATAATGTTCTCCGCTGTGTTAACACAGTTTTTCATATCGAGATCAAGCGTTGAAATCGATAGTAAATATATCAGGGTCAGTACTATATTTCAACGGATTTTGGGTTCAACAACCCATACTTTAGATTCAATAAACACAGTACAGGTACAAAAGAATAAACTATACAGATTAGTGTACTGGGGCTTATTCATAGCAGGAATATTTTGGCTTTTCACCCTTCTTTCGCAGACATTTGCAGGAGAACCAATGGAAGACCTTACTCAAAGTCTCATATGGGTTGTTTTTTGTTTTGGTTATGGATATATCATGTACATTGGTTCAAAATCAGTTTACCGTATCTGGATTCGTTTTAATCCACATCCATCAATCAACCATTTAATGATACATACGAAAGATGCACATCAGATTGCAGATATGCTTAAATGAGCCAATGGCATTCTGGCGGAAATGCCTCCCTTTTTAATTAAAATCTTTTTCAGATTCCTATATATTGTTTCAGGCAAATAAAACAGTAATAGTACAATGAAAAACTCAATGCAAAGAGCAGCTCGTTGTTTTCCGGTTTATTTATAATATTGAATTAATACACATACAAGGTGAGGATCATTACCAGAGAGAACACCGAAGAAAAACCTACTAAAATCGCAGTTGTCAGGTGCGATATAGTATCAGAGACATGCCCGGGTGTGGGGTGCTTCATGGCCTTTAATCAGCGGAAGATGTACTTCAGGGACTATGATGAAAATGCAGAAATAATCGCATTTTTCACATGTGGCGGGTGTTCAGGACGGCGTGTATATCGACTGGTCAGGTCTGTAAAAAAACTAGGCGTGGATGTTATCCACCTTGGTTCCTGCATGCAGATGGAGGATTATCCCAAATGTCCCCATATCGATTCCATTAAAAAGATTATTGAAGATGCAGGTATCAGGATTGTTGAAGGTACACATCACTAAAAGGAGATAAAAAGGAGATAAAGAAATGGTAAAGCGGACAATAGTTAAAATAGATGAAGAAAAATGCACAGGATGTGGAAAGTGTGTGGCACCATGTGCTGAAGGTGCCATACAGATCATTGACGGTAAGGCAAAGGTCGTATCAGAAGAACTGTGCGATGGCATGGGGTATTGTATCGGACTGTGTCCTGAAGGTGCACTGACCGTGGAAGAGCGGGAAACCGAGGAGTTCGATGAAAAAAAGGCCGAAAGCCAGCCCAGGAAGACAGATATCTCTATCAAGTGCTTCAATTGCAATAAGGGAGAGGATGAAGTGTACCTGCTGCCCCTGCGCCACAAGATGAAGAGTGAATGGGTATGCACGCGCTGTTTGCCCATGCTGATACACGGATAATATTCATGAAAAACGTCAATATCCGGCTCACAGCACCGGTAGACAGCCTGTGCGATTACAAGTTCAATTTCCATTACTTAAACCAGAAACTGGACCCTGATTCCCTTATTCCAAACCAGGCCGAAAGTTCATACACCTACCAGGACCTTGTGGATGCCCTGAAAAGTGGTGCCGATGTCCATATCAAGGGCGACGTGGGTGAGCGCCTGGCATATAGCATGGGTGTGGACCTGAAACACCTGGGCGGTTCCGGCAGGCCAAAACCAGCAGGCAGGGTGTTTGTTGATGGCAGTGTAGGTAGCGAGGCAGGTATGGGCATGGTGGCCGGTGCGCTGTATATCAGCCAGACCGTGCAGGAGCCGCTTGGCAACATTATTGAGGTGGCCCCTGATGTGGACGGATACAGGAAATTTCGTTCCATTACAGATATTATGTGCAGCGGACCGGGTGAGGATACCCTGGTGTCCAATTCCCTTGACAAGGATGAAAATATACTAATTCTCAATGACGACATTCTCCGGGGTACCATCGGCGCTCGCATGGATTGCAGGGGCACGGTGAGGGTGGAAGGTGATGCTTACAACGGCACCGGGTTGCTCATGCGCCAGGGTATTGTGTATGTGGAAGGGAATGCCGGAATGAATACTGGTTCCAGGCTGGCCGGAGGTACGGTGGTGATCAGCGGCATAGTCGATGAGTTCGCTGGTGCATACATGAGATCAGGCCATCTGGTCATCAAAGAGGCTAAAGGATACGTGGGTGCGAATATGACCGGCGGTGCCATATATTCCAAGAAGAAAGTGCCGCTAAGCCCGCCTGCCACACCAGTCAAAAAGAGCGGCGAGAATAGTAAAATGCTGCGCAGGGTACTAGGTGCAGGTCAGCTGGAGGCCATGCTGTACAATAAATACGAAGTCGGGGTTGAAAAGGAGCAGTATATTAAGGTGCGTATGCGCGACGGTTCTGTAGTTATGAGAAAGGTTGAATGATAAGATAAGACACAGGAGGAAATTGGAATGGTAGTGAAAATAATTGAAACAATTGGGTCGTCCCCAGATGGCTGGGAGGCTGCACTTAAGAATGCGGTAGATGAGGCATCTGAACTGCCTATCTTCAAGTCGAAAGGGAACATTAAAAACATCAATGTGAAGAGCTTTGACGTGGAAGTTGAGGATAATCAGGTGAGCCGATTCTTAACAAGGATTGAGATACTGCTTGAGTAAATGATACCAAAAACGGCAGTATTGATCATTTGATGAAAAATGATAGCCACAGAGGACACAGAGTGAAACTACTCTCTGCTCTGTGGCAGAATAGAAAAAGCGGAAATCAATTTTGTCTGGCAGTTATTTGTACAGCAACATTTGATGTTATCAGCACCAGCGTTTTCCAATTACATTGTACAGCTATTTACTAAAAACAGTTTCTGCGCCCATATTCCTTGCCCGTGTAACAAACACCCTGCCCCCGATCGTGGATTCCAGGTATTCGGATACGGCGTTCTTCACGTTCCCAGGGTCCTCTGCTACGGCATATACTGTGGGCCCGAATGAGCTCATACCGGCACCGCATGCCCCCTGCTCCCTCATTATCTCCATACACCGCCTTACCTCTTCAGCCTGCAAGCCCACCTCCCGCTGCTTGAACCCCACATCCTGGATGCGGTTTACCGCATCCCCGAACGTATGCAAATCCTCTTCCACCAGTGATGGCAGCATTTCCATTAGTATGATATGGGATACGGCCTGCACTTCCTCCAGCGGCAGGGGGCAGTATTCCTTAAAAATATCCACCTCACGCTGGGACGAGGCCCCTTTCAGGTCAGGTATGGCCACAACCAGGGGCCAGTCAGGGAAGTCATGCCGAAACAACACAGGCCCTGGCGGCACCCGGCTGGCAGCCGAAGGCGAGAACGCACCCTTATCGGCAAACCTGTGACCGCCATCCACGATAAAGCCGCCGTGCTCAAAGGACTCCACGCCTATGCCTGACGTGCCGCCCCGGCCCACAAGTGCGGCCATCTCACGCACGCCCAGCCCCAGGTCGTACATCACATTAACAGCCCAGCCTGCAGCCAGTGCACCCTGTGTACCGCTGCCCAGACCCACGTGGTCAGGGTATGCGTCCTCGATTGTGATATGTATGCCTTTTCCTTCAGGGATGAGCGCTTCGGCTGCGGATCTTATGCGCCCAAGATCACCGCAGCCTGTGACGAACACGCCCTCGTTTGTTTCTTCGGCCGTGAGCTTCATTGACGGGTCGTCCAGGGTCAGGCCAACGCCTCCGTCCACCCTGCCCAGGGATGCATTAAGGTCGATAAGGGTGATGTGCAGCCGGGAAGGTGTGGTTATCTGTATCATTACAGATAATGACAGTGCTGTTTCATTATAAAACTTAGGAAATGGGTATTACCCAGGACTTGTATATATTAATTCATGAGCGGGCATGAGCACGGCTCAGAACATAGACCTGACATGACAGAAAAAAATCTCAGGTACGCCATCTACGCCACTTCAACCATTTTCATACTTGAGTTGGCAGGAGGGCTGTATGCCAATAGCCTTGCCCTGTTAAGCGATGCGGCCCACATGTTCATGGACGTGTTCGCACTGGTCCTGACATATGCCGCCATCCAGATAGCAAAGAGACCGTCCAGCCACAAGGTGACCTACGGTTACCACAGGCTCGAAATATTCTCGGCACTCATTAACGGGTTCACGTTAATTATAATCTCGGTATTCATTGCCAGGGAAGCATATTTCCGGCTGCTTGAACCGCCCCAGGTCCGGGGACTTGAGATGCTGGTAATAGCAGCAGTGGGTTTGGTAGTTAACCTGTGGGTAACTACACGATTGCATGGCCACCACGACCTGAATGTCAGGGGGGCCTACCTGCATGCGCTGGGCGATACCCTGAGCAGCGTGGCAGTCATTGCAGGTGCCCTGATCATCCTGTTCACTGGCAGCTTACTTGCCGACCCTGTGCTGAGTTTCATAATCGTGGCCGTCATACTGCTGGGTTCTGTCAGGCTCATACGCGATTCGCTCCACATCCTGATGGAATCCACACCCAGACACGTGGACATCAATGAACTTGTCGAGGCAGTGAATTCCATTGAGGGTGTGGAAGGTATTCACGATATCCATCTGTGGAGCGTGTGTTCCAATGTACACGCCTTAAGTGCCCATATCCTGGTGGGCGAAATACAGGTATGTGAAACCGTAGCCTTGATCGATGCTATCAACAAGGTAATGGCAGGGAAATTCAATATAACCCAAACCACATTCCAGTTCGAGAGCATTGAATGCGGTAGATCCCTTATTCATGGAGTTGAACATTAATAAGAATAAGGAAGTAAAATTATGCCCCAAAAAAAAGACAGACACGTGATGGAGGCCCTGGGTAAGACCAGGGTTGTGGTTGAGAACGGTAAAGTGGTCGAAGTCGGCCAGCCTGGAACCGATTACTGCCCCATCTTTGCCAAGGTAAGGAACATCAGGCAATTCACACCCGAATCAGTGAGGAGCAACATCGAGTTCAGGATAGAGGATTTCGGGATGTTCACAGGCGGGCGGGAGATCGAAATGGAGATTTTCGTGGGTTTTGGTGCCAGTGAAACATTCATGACCGCCCTTAGCAGGGGATTGCTGGATTCCTGTGTCACGGCCTGTGAGGGTGCAGGTACCGTTATTGCCAGCAGTCCCACATTGGCGCAGGGAATCGGCAGCAGGATATCGGGCCTGGTAGAAACCACACCCATACCGGAACTCATTCAGCACATAGAAGGGGCAGGGGGTACGGTACTTGACCCGGTGACGGCAGCCCTGGACCAGGTGGCAGGGGTGGAAAAGGCAATCGAGATGGGGTACAGACGCATCGGTGTATCTGTGGTATGTGCACCAGATGTCAGGAAGATGCGTGAACTTGAAAAGCAGCATGATGTGGAGATCATCACCTTCGGGGTACACGTTACCGGCATGGGTGAAGAAGAAGCAAAGGAGTTCATCAGTCTGGTGGATATAACCACAGGATGCGCGTCCCGCCATATAAGGGAACACATAAAAGGACATGCACTGGCCCAGTTCGGTACTGCGATTCCTATTTTCGCCATAACCCGGCGTGGCAAGGAAATGCTGCTTGAGCGGGCAAAAGAGGTCACTGATCCTATACTTATAAACACAATGAAACTGCCGGTATTGCCGGAAGAGAAACAGCCCAGACCCCTGATATAGGGTAAAAACGTAGGTGCTTCAAATTAAATGGTAATTGATCCTGGTGCCAGGAGTGTTAAGACAGTGGATTTACACAGATTCACACGGATTGTATATTTTATCAGCCGTGGCACGGCCCTGCACTTCGCCCACTCCCTTGCTGTCCACCAGCAAATCGAGTATGGCGGCAGGGCACACTACAAATCTGTGTATAGTAATATGGAAACCCGTTGATCTTATTGAAGCACTTGAAGAAGCAGCTTTAAAGTATATGGTGCCTATTCGAATTATGGTTAGGACTGGAGTTACATCGTAATTAACCACAGAGTTCACTGAGAGACACAGAGAAGGGTAAAAATGTTCTGTACACTCTGTGGCTGTTAATATCACATAAATTATATATTTTTACTGTTGGCGGCGGCACCAACCCGACATACACAAACAGTGCAATCCAGCGTCAAGCCCTGGCCTCCGCTGCACTTATCATCATCCCGAACGCGGGCCGTCCTGTGGGTGTATACGATGATGGGGCGGTTGTGGGGAAAGGAATGGGTTGGACAGGCTTTGATACATTTCGTCCGGGGTATACCGTTGATTAGAGTAATATCGCAAGTATGGATATCCAACATAACGTTGGGGATGCCTTGGAATTTATTC